>Ga0079305_1001271_pt1 | contig 35814 bp, 23 predicted proteins | sample LMS_cellobiose_e_FD_79183 | JGI IMG/M metagenome (GOLD analysis project Ga0079305, IMG submission 79183) | Rumen-fistulated moose microbial communities from Alaska, USA - LMS_cellobiose_enrichment | ecosystem: Host-associated > Mammals > Digestive system > Stomach > Rumen fluid ... | reverse complement strand
GTGAAAGGCAGCCAGTTCCTGCAGCCGCTGTTTGAATTCTCCGGCGCCTGCGCGGGCTGCGGCGAGACCCCCTACGTGAAGCTCGTCACCCAGCTCTTCGGCGACCGGATGATGATCGCCAACGCCACGGGCTGCTCCTCCATCTACGGCGGCTCCGCCCCCACCTGCCCCTACACCGTCAACGAAAAGGGCCACGGCCCCGCCTGGGCCAACAGCCTGTTTGAGGACAACGCTGAGTTCGGCTTCGGCATGAACCTGGCCACTGCGCAGCGCCGCGCCAAGCTGGCGGAAGTCATCAAAGAAGTGACGGAAGTGGGCAAGGACGAAAATGTGGTCGCCGCGGCCAAGGAATGGCTGGAAAACATGGACGACGCGGAAGGCTCCCGCGCTGCCGGCGACAAGCTGGTGGCCGCGCTGGAAGGCCGCAAAGACAAGAAGGGCTGCGAACGCCGCGAATACATCCTGGCCAACAAGGACCTGCTGACCAAGAAGTCCATCTGGATCTTCGGCGGCGACGGCTGGGCCTATGATATCGGCTACGGCGGCGTGGATCACGTGCTGGCCCAGAATCAGGATGTGAACATCCTGGTGCTGGATACCGAAGTGTACTCCAACACCGGCGGCCAGGCCTCCAAGTCCACGCCCACCGGCTCGGTGGCCAAGTTCGCCGCCGCCGGCAAGCGCACCAAGAAGAAGGACCTGGGCATGATGGCCATGAGCTACGGCTATGTGTACGTGGCCACCGTGGCCATGAGCGCCAACCCCGCCCAGCTCATCAAGGCCATGATCGAAGCTGAAAAGTATCACGGCCCGTCCCTCATCATCGCCTATGCGCCCTGCATCAACCACGGCATCAACATGAGCAAGGCCCAGGCTGAAATCCGCAAGGCGGTGGCCGCCGGCTACTGGCCGCTGTACCGCTATAACCCCGAAAACGAGAATCCCCTCACCGTTGACAGCAAGGATCCCACCGAAAGCTATCAGGACTTCATCCGCGGCGAGACCCGGTATCAGACGCTGCTCAAGATGTTCCCCGAAGCCGCTGAGGAGCTCTTTGCGAAGAACGAAGAGGATGCCAGGGTGCGCCTGGCCAACTACAAGAAGATGGCCGGCAACTGACCTCATGCCCCGGGAGGGCGCCATCCAGGACGGCGCCCTCCTTCTTTCTTTGGCATCCTTTTGCGCGCCGGGCGCACGCAGGCCCGGCGCTGACCCGAAAAAATACTGACCGACAGAGGGGGCTGCCCCGGATGAAAAACCGTGTCACCGCATTGATTCTTGTTCTCCTGCTGCTGAGCGCCACTCCCGCATGGAGCGAAGAAACGCGCACGTTCGTGCCCACCGATCAATGGACGCCGCCGGAAATCGTTGCGGAAGAAGTGCTGGATACCCAGCCCTGGCTGCTGGTGCTGAAAATCGCCCAGGAGGAAGTGGGCTACGTCGAAGGCCCCCGAAATGATGAAAGCAAATACGGCGCCTGGTTTGCCGGCGCCAACGTGCCCTGGTGCGCGGAATTCCTCAGCTGGTGCGCCAATGAGGCGGACGTGCGGTACGGTACGCATCTGTATCAGCAGGTTTTCCCCAAATACGGCAAGCCCAAGGAAGGCGCGCCCTGGTTCCTGCAGCGTGAACGCTTCATCACCTCCACCCGGGTGGTGCCGGTGACGCTGGAGCAGCAATGGCTGATCGGGGCGGACCATTACCTGGAAAACAACGAATATATCCCCTATCCCGGCGATTACCTGTGGATTTCCTACTTCTATCCCCGGGTCAGCACTGATCATGTGGCCATCGTGGAGGGCGTGTCCATCGAGCCGGACGGCGAATACGCGGTGCACGTCATCGAGGGCAACAACCCGGACCGGGTGCAGCGGGCGGTTTACCTGCTGTCCTACAGCAAGATTTACGGCTACGGCACGCCGGTGCGGCGGGCCAACCGGGTCATCCGGCTGTACGACGGCCACGATGATATCCAGCCCCTGCAGGAATTCCTGATCGAAAAGGGCTTTATGAGCAGCAAAAGCTTTAACGCCAGGGAGCTGAGCGAAACCGCCGTGAAGGCGCTGAAGGCCTATCAAAAATCCGTGGGCATATCCGCTACCGGCAAGGTGGACCTGGCCACCCGCACCCAGATGGAAAGCGATCCCGTTTTCCAGCAGGCCATGGAAAAATACCCCGCGCGGTAATCCAGCGGTCGTTCCTTCATCGGAACGGCCACTCAGAGCATCGACAAAGTCGATGCTCTGCCATCGAAAGCCAGCAAGCAGGCTTTCGATGGGAACATCAATTTCCTGTAATATGGCAATTCCGGGCAAAATTGCCCGGAATTACTCATATTACGGCCGGAAATTGATAGCGGAAGCGGTCAAGGACCGCTCCTCGGACCGGCAAACCCGGTCCTGCGGATTGTTGATGAAAGGGCCAGCGGGCCCTTTCATACTATCCCGGGGGGTTTGTAGATAGTCTGAGCGGCCGTTCCTTCATCGGAACGGCCACTTTTTTCTTTTCTCCCTGCCTTTGAGAATATTCGTAGAGTGAAAACGAATATAAAAACTGCATCGCGTATTAGTTACATAAGATTGCTACATAAGATTGCCCATGATGGGCTGAATAAAGCAACATGCGGTATGGGCCCTTCGGTAAGCCATGCGCTCTCGTTTCAGCATGGTAAACTATTATTTCAGTTCCCCGATATACTGGGGGAAAGTGCGCATCAGATCATCCACGATTTCCACGGCGTTCCGATAGCCGTGAATCAGCGGATGATTCAGTAAGGCTTGGATCGCCAGTCTGCGAGAATGATGAACAGACGCCTCCACCGTCAAGCTTTCATAGGCTTTCACGCTCTCCACCAACCCGCGAACGCCTGCAGGCAACGGACCAGCCACCAGTGGCTGTATTCCCTGCCGATTAATGAGTGCGTTTACCTCCACTACTGCGTCCCTGTCCAATTCCGGAATGGCGCCCTGATTGCGGCAGCACACAGGCATTTCGATTTCCCCATACCCTGACAGGGCTCGAATAAGAATCGCGGCCACTGTGGAGTAATAGGCGCCCCCCCGTTTTTCCAGCGCCTTGGGTTTTTCATTCAGCGCAGGGTCACGATATAGGCTAAACAGTTCCTCCTGCGTCTTAAAAATCTGTTCTCCCCGCGTCCCCGTGTCGTCTGCGGCGTCCTTCTGCTCACGCTGCAGCATCTCATCCTCAAAGTAGAAATATTGCAGATAGGGCGATGGTACAACGCGCAGGGTGCGAATGAGCGCGTCTACACCCTCAACTTTAGGAATGTTCTTAACCAATTGATGGGTAAAAACTCCCTTGTCAATCATGGATTGCAATACAGGCCTGCCATCCAGCCATATTTCCGTTACAAAGCTTAGGTGATTCAGCCCCGTCATCTGGAGGCGTACACGACTCACGTCCACCCCCAACACCTTTGCCGCATCAACATGCATATTATAGGGCACGTTGCACAGCCCCACGCAGTGAATATTCGAATATCGCTGAATTGCCTCCGTAACAATGCCGGACGGATTGGTAAAGTTAATCAGCCAAGCGTCAGGGCAATGCTCCTCCATGGCATGCGCCAAAGCAAGCGATGCCGGAATCGTGCGCATCGCTTTGCAAAATCCGCCGGCCCCCGTGGTTTCCTGCCCCAGAAGGCCCAATGCCAGCGGCATTTTTTCATCATGGATTCGCGCCTGAAGCAAACCCACCCGAAACTGGCTCACCACAAAATCAGTGCCGGAAAGAGCCTGCTCCAACACGTCTGTTACCTGAAACTCCGCCTGCGCCCCTGCCCGGGATGCCATCCGCTGCGCCAACGCACAAATGATATTCGTTCGTTCCATGCCTTCCGGCAGATCATACAAGCATACGCGCAGCGGCTCAAAGCACCGAGCATCAAGCAGCCCTTCCACAATTTCCGGCGTATAGCTGCTGCCTGCGCCCACAATGGTGATTTTCATATGATTTCCTTTCTCAATCCCTTATGCTGACGATCACTTCAATCTCCACCGGAATATTGCCGGGCAAATTGGATGTGCCCATAGCTGAACGCGCGTGTACGCCCCGGTCTCCCAGCACCTCCACCATCACATCTGAAAACCCGTCCATCACGGTTTCATGCATCGTAAAGGAGGGGGTACAGCTTATCAGCCCGAATGCTTTTACAATGCCGTCAATCCGGTCCAGATTGCCCAGGTAATCCTGAAGCACGCTCAGAATGATCTCCCCGCATTTTCTGGCCGCCTGATAGCCCGCTTCCTCATCCAACTCCGCGCCAAGGCGACCTGTATAGTAAGGGTCTCCCGTCCACTCATCCTCGGGGCCGTGTCCGCCCACAAATAGCAGAGAGCCGTGCCGAGTCATCACAACGTTGCCGCGGCGTTTCTTGGAAAAAGACAGGATTTCTTCCTCCGGCGTTTTCATGGCCTTTCTCCTTTCTTATCGGCGGATGCGCAAAACGGCCTCCACCTCCACAGGGATATTGCCCGGCAGGCAGTTCGTTCCCATAGCGGAGCGCGCATGTAACCCTCGCTCTCCCAGCACCTCTACCATCAAATCAGAGAACCCATGCATAACGGCAGGCTGCTCGAAAAAATCTGGCGCACTGGCCACCAGGCCAAACGCCTTCAGCACCCGATCCACCCGATCCAAATCACCAATGGCGTCACGCACGGAAGCCAGCAGGTTGATGCCGCATTGACGCGCGGCCTCATAGCCTTGTTCTTTCGTAAGCTCTGCGCCAACTTTACCCGTGTACAGCATGGTGCCGTCCGCCTTTTCCGGCCCATGACCGGAAACGAACAGCAAATCACCGCATTGCCTGACGGCGACGACGCCTTTCCCTCGGCGGTCCTTTCTCTGCAGACGAATACCCAAGGCTTCCAATCTTTGATCTGTTTGGCTCATTGCAATATCACTCCTTTCAAACTCTTGAAGGGTCAGCCTTTTACAGCCCCCATGGTCATTCCAGTAATGAGATATTTCTGAAAGTAGATAAAGAGGATTACCACCGGAACCGTCACCAGCGACGTGCCCGCCATCAGCGGCCCCCACATGATATCCCGGAAGCCCACCATCATGGCAATACCCACCGGCAGCGTACGCAGCCGGGTGGAACGAATCAGTGTCAGGGACATCATAAACTCCTGCCAAGCCAGGATGAAGGAAAACAGCCCCATAGCAGCCACGGCCGGCGCCGCAATGGGCAAAACGATTTTGAAAATCGTTTTCACCGTTCCGCAGCCGTCGATGGCAGCCGCCTCCTCCAGTTCGATAGGCAACCCATCGAAATAGGATTTGAGCATCATGGTGGCAAAGGGGATGGCAAAAGTGCAGTAGGCAATGGTCAAACCCGCATGGGAATCAATCAGTCCGATTTGGGCAAAAGTGACATATATCGTAATGATGAGCAGCGAAGTGGGGAAAATCTGTGTAAGGATCAGCAGATCATAAACCACCATCCTTCCACGGAAGCGGAAACGCGCCACACCATAGGCCAGAAAAGTCGAAAACAGAAGGGAAATCACCGTGGTTGCGCTGGAAACGAGAATGCTGTTGCGCAGATAGTAATAAAACTTATAATCCACCCACATGGATACGTAGTTATCAAACGTAATTTTCTTGGGAAAAAAGCTGGGCACCGCGGCAAACATCTCGGCCCGGTCTTTCAGAGATGTGGAAAGCATCCAGATAAAGGGAAAAACCAGAAAGAAGGTAATCATAGATATGGCCAGATAAATGCCCGCCTTTTTCCCCGCGCTGGTCCATTGTCTCCGGGTCATATTGTTTCACCTCGATTGCTCCGAATGATATACCACACGGCAAATATTCCCACAAAGAGCAGCCCCAGTACGCCGATGGCCGCCGCCTTGTTCAGTTTAAAGAAATTGAAAGCGGTCAGATAGGTGTATACCGGCACGATTTGGGAGCTGTTGGATGGCCCGCCCTTGGTCATGGTATAGGTCAGGTCGAATTGGTTGAACGTCCAGATGACCTCCAGCAGAACTGTGGTAAGGCTGACCTCCTTGATGCCGTTGAATGTGATATGGCGGAAGCATTGCCAGGAGGAAGCTCCATCCACCCGCGCCGCTTCATACAAGGTGGTGTCGATGCTCTGCAGGGCTGCAAGCAGCACAATGGTCATAAAGGGAATGGCCTTCCAGATCGCCGTCACGATGATGCTGCCCAGCGCCGTCTGGGTGCTGCCCAGCCAGTCGATGTTCTTTTGAATCAGATGCAGGCTTTGCAGTACATAGTTGATGACGCCGTACTGGCTGGAATACATCCATTTCCACGTCATGGCCGCAGCAATGCCGGGCACCACCCATGGGATAAGAACCAGGCTTCGGAAAATGGCCCTGCCTCGATAGTTTTTGTTCAGCAGCAGCGCGGTAACAAGGCCAATTGCGTACTGTGCAGAAACGATGATAATCGTCCAAACCACGCTGTTTTGGGCCGACCTGAGAAAAATCTTGTCCTGCATCAGCTCCCCGTAATACTTGATGCCCACAAATTCTTGAAAGGCCAGGCTGCCCTGCGGGGAGGAAAAGAAACTGGAGAGGATCCCCCGCACCAGCGGATAGACCAGAATGACCAGAATCAGCAGCAATCCCGGGGCGATCAAAAGATAGGCTGTTATGTTCCGGCGCCTTCGCAAGCTGTTTTTTTGCACCTGTATCATCCTTTCGGCACCTGGCAGTCATCGGTTAAACAAAAGCACCCTGCCTGCCCGTGCATTTGTTATCTTTCCATCCCGAAGGGCGCGTACGCCATTGATCCAGCAATCCATTATTCCTTCGGGTGGCGCGAAGGGGTTTTCATCAGTTGCTTGATCGCAAACCAGTTGGGGGTTGAGCAGCACCAGATCCGCATAATATCCAGGATGCAGTTCCCCTCTGTTTCTGAGGCCGAAGCGCCTGCAGGGCAGCGCGGTCAAACGCTCTACCAGCGTTTCATAGGGAAAATGATATTTTCTGGCGATTCGCCAAAGCCGAGCAAAGCTTCCTGCTCCGCGAGGATGCGGCCATTTCCCGATTCGGATGCCGTCGGAACCCGCCATGTAATACGGCCTCTGCAGCATGGAGAGAATATCCCTCTCAAACAATTCCTGCCGCTCATCAGACAGTTGTGGATTGATATCGTGAAAACTAAGGGCCAGCTTTTCCGTATGCAGAAGCTCCGCAATCACCGCGCCTTTGCTGGCCCCTTTCTTCCGGGCGAGGTCCCCAAAGGTCATTCCCATCAATTCCGGCGTGCTGCCGGCATAAGTGATGACCCCATCAAAACGTGGAAATTCTGCATCGATCCCCTCCGCGATTTTTTGACGGGTGACCGGGCTTTCCAATCGCTCCAGAATTTTCTCCATGCCTCCGTCATTGGCCCACAGGGGCACAAACATGGGCGCATAGGAGGCGCCATAAGGATACGGGTACAATTCCAGCGTAATATCCAGCCCCGCCTTGACAGCACCATCAATCGGCGCTAACAGCACATCCGCGCGGCCAATGGTATCCCCGCCCGTGCGAAAATGGGAAAAATGCAGCTTGACGCCTGACTTCTCCGCAATCTCGAGGGCTTCGCTCACTGGGCTGAACTTCTCCGCCCGAAACACACTGCGCAAATGCGTCACATAAACGCCCCCGGCCTCCCGCACCGCCCGGCAGATAGAGATAAGCTCATGGGTATCGCTGAATGCGCCGGGATAATAGCTCAGGCCAGTAGAAAAACCACAGGCGCCCTCGTCGATGGCGCGTTTTGCCATGGCGGCCGCCTTTTTTTCTTCCTCCGGGGTAAGCGGACGGTCATCAAAGCCTGCCGTTTCCAGCCGCAAGGCGCAGTGCGGCACCAACCAGGCCACATTGATGCCAATCTTTCCGCGATATCGGGCCAGATAATCCGGCACCGTTTCAAAATCCAATGCGACGTCCTCAAACATTCCGTCCAGCCCCTTGAGGTAAGGCGCATATTCGGCAAGGTTCCTCCTGGACATCGGCGCATAGGAAAGCCCATCTTGGCCCAGAATTTCCGTGGTCACGCCCTGCGCCACGGAGGCAGGCATGCATCCGTCATGCATAAGCACCATATCCGAATGAGTGTGTGTATCCACAAAGCCAGGGCACAATGCCAAGCCGTGAGCATCCACGATTTCCTGGGCCTTTGCATTTTCCATGGGGCCTGGCTCCACAGCGGCGATTACGCCATCCTTTACGCCGAGCGAACCTTGGTAGGGCTTGTTCCCCGTGCCATTATAAATCATGGCGTTACGAATCAGTAAATCAAACAGCATATGAGCCTCTTTTTTTCCCCCGAAGGGGTTTCCGTTTCATGCCGAGGCATGAAACGGAAACCGAAAACAATGCAGCAGATTATTCCGCGTGCAGGGTGTTGAACGCCTGCTCCATCTGCGCGCAGAAGTCCGCAGGCGTCAAGTCGCCGGCAACCATGGCCTGAACGCCAGGGCAGAAATACAACTGGCGGAATTCTTCATACTTGCTGGTGGCAGGACGGTTGCGGCCGACGCTGGAATCCTGAATGAAGGGTGCCAGCATAGGATCCTGTGCGTATTCAGAATTGACAAAATCCTTGGTGAAGGAAAACACGCCGGAGGTGATGGTATACTTGTCATAGTAGCCCTCATTGTAGAAAAACTCAAGGAATTTGCCGGCCTCTTCCTTATGCTGGCTGGTGGCAGTGATATGCACTGTGTTGGGATAACTCAGTGCAGCGGCACCACCGGGACCGGCCCAACTGTTGGCCGTGGCCCACTTTCCCTCCATTTCTGGGATGCTTTCCAATGTGGCAATGTTCCACATGCCGGCCACCATGATGGCCGTATCGCCGGCAGTAAAGGAGTTGAGCACTGCTTCAAAATCCATACCCGGAATTTCCTTGGGCATATAACCTTCTTCGATCAGCCTGACATAGAATTCAGCCGCGGCCAGGCTTTCCGGCGAATTCATGGCGCTAACCCATTTGCCCTCTTCGTTGCGGACGCAAACTTCACCGCCGGCCTGCCACAGGAACGGCAGATAATAGTCGTCCACTTCGTAACCGTTGCAGGAAACCGTCAGCAGATACTTGTCAATGGCCTTCATCTTCTCACCAGCAGCCAGCAGCTCATCCCACGTGGTGGGCACATGATCGATTCCGGCCTGTTCAAACAGGTCCGTGCGGTAGATGACGCCCCAAGTGCAGCCATCCCACGGCAAGCCGTAGATTACGCCGTCCGCATCAGTCATCACGTCAAATCCCGCTGGAATGAAAGTATCAATCAGTTCTTGGGAAACATAGTCGCCGATAGGCGCAAAGGCGTTCATTTCCATGAATTCCACACACCAGGTTCCGCCCAGCATGGCGATATCCGGCGCAGTTTTGCCCATCACGGCATTGTAGAATTGAGAGTGCCCGTTGCCCCAATCGATATAGATCGGTTCGATGGTAATTCCGGGATTCTGCTGATTGAAGGCAGCAATGGCATCATTGATGACCGCGTCCTGGGCCGGCACGGTGCCCCCGATGTACTGGAAGGTCAGCGTAATTGGTTCTTCAGCAACGGCGGTACTGATGGACAAACTCAGGCACAATGCCATGGCCAGCATCATGCATACGATTTTTTTCATAACATTTCTTCCTTTCTTATCCATGATTTTGGGAGATTGTTTTACAGAATTTGCAGCGTTAAAGACGAAATATCCCTCCTTTCATCGGTTCTCCGTCAGGAATTATTTATGGTATCATCTGCACCTCCTTTCCAATTCATTGATTCATTCTAATCATCGAGCCGCAGAGTTGCTCGATCATGGACACATTTTGCAGGGCATCCGCCGCCGGAACGGGGGCCGCCTGCCCTGCTGCAATGGCACAGAGAAAATCCTGACACGCACGTTCCATGGTCAGGTCATAATCCCTCCGCTCAAATACGGAAGGCTCATACACCTGATGCATGGTTTTTCCATGCGGATACACCGTCAGCCTCCCCACCGTATTTTCAATGCAGTATCTAGCTTGCTCCGTATGGATATCAATTTGCTGATATGGGTGCTGCGTATCCAGGGCACCGCCCCAGGCGCTGTGCGTCAATGTGCCGACACAACCGTTTTCAAACCGCAGTATGGCGGCCACATTGATATAGATTCCCGCCCGATTTTGATGCCCGATGGCGCTTCCTTCTGTCGCCGGCCCGATCAGATAGGTCATCAAATCCAGAAGATGACAGCAGGAATCTGTCAGCAGATAGTAGGCCCCGAAATGCCCTCTGGGCTCTTTGGGAAAGTTTTGATACATGCTGGCTGTGATCAACTGCCTGGCGGTAGGGTCTTCTGAGAGCAGCCTCTTTGCCATCAACACCGCGTGGCCATATCTTTGGTTAAACACCACCCCCAACTGAACCCCTCGTGCCTTGGCCAGATTGGCCAGCCTCCGCACCGCTTTGGCGCTTCTTGACAACGGCTTTTCACACAGAACATGTTTTCCGTTTTTCAAAAGCAACTCGCACAAGGCTTCGTGAGTGGGGGGCAGTGTTGCCACAATGGCCGTTTGAAACACCGCGCCGCTCAGCACTTCCTCCGTTCCGGCAAACACCGGGACGTCATATTGGGCCTCCGCTTGCTGCCGCCTTTCGGCGTCCTGCTCCACAATAGCGGCCAGTTCAGCCGCCTCACAATCCGCGATGGCCCGGGCATGCCGCTGTCCCGCCCAGCCAAACCCGATCACCACACATCGTTGCTTCATCATCCTTTATCCTCCGGTTATCCGTTCCACTTCGCCGCTTAAGATGCTTCGCTGCACCGCCTCAATGCAGCGCGTAATATAGCGCATGCGCTCCACACTGCATTCCGGCGCCGCCTCTCGCCGCAGACACGCGAGAAAATGCTCCATTTCTCCCCGGGTCATATCGGAGGTACGGAATTCGCCTGATTTCAGCCCATCCGCACCGCGAACCAGTGTGGCGGCATTGTCATACTGCGTTTCCAGTACACCCTTTTTGCCGAAAACTTCCGCATGGATGAAGGGAAGCTGTAAATCCACGGCGCTGAACAGCTCAAGCTGAAAGTGCACGCTGCCGCCGCGCGCAAGGATGCTCACCGTATCCGCTGCCCTAATCTCCGGCGTAGCGGCGTTTTGTTCTAAGGCGTATAACATTTCCACGGGCACGTCGCCAAATTCCCGCGCCAAATCGAACAGATACACACCATATGTGCCCAACGGCCCGCCGCTGCACGCTTCATCCCGTTCCCATGCCTGACGAATCATCGCCGCGTGACAAATGCGTATGCGCACAGCATAAACCGTGCCAATCTCACCGCCGCGAATCCGCGCCATCGCCTCCCGAATCCCCGTTTCATACCGAAGGGGCTGCCCACACAAAAGGATGGCACCCGTTGGCATCGCACCGGCCAACGCATCGGCCTGGCAAGAGGCAAAACACAGCGGCTTGGAAACGAAAACATGAATCCCCGCGGCCAGCAGCTCCGCGGCCAAACGCGTGTGGCTGTTAGTTTCACAGCACAGCAGCGCCGCGTTGGGCCGATAACGGATGACCTCTTCCAGGCTGTGCACCAGGGGCGCGCCCATCTCTTCGGCAAAGGCTGCTGCATCCACAAAGGCACAGGAGCGGATGTACTCTTTCGATGCGTTCAAATCGCATACCGCCGCGATTTCTATCCCTTTTCTCTGCTCCAGATACCGCAGGTAGGAAACGGCATAATACCCCTGGGAAAAGCCCACCAACGCGATACGCATGGAATCACCTTCTATCCATCCAATCGTTGAACCAATCATACAAAATATCCTGCCGGGGCCGGGGAACCGGACGATGTGCCCCTGCGCTTTCATCGCGGCGTCTGCCCGTCAGGCATTTTCGTAGCGCGCGGCCGATGGCCGTTCCGTCCCCCGGATCCAAAAATGCCATATCAAAAATCATTCTGCCCTGATTCACATAGTAATCATCCAACATGATTACAGGTTCTTCCCGTGCCAATGCATCATTGATCTCCCAAGCAGCAGTGCCTGCCGTCTGATCATCTATCTCCACACACAGCCGCACCGATGGGGAGTAAGCCGATTCCATCTGCCGATACGATACTCCTGGAAGCCCATCAATCTCGCAGATGATTTCTGTGGATACCTGCGCCTGGGCGGCCCGAATCGCGATGGAATCACGCTTCAACCATTGGTCGATGGCGGCAATTACAGAAATAATGCCTTCCTTCCCCGTCTTCATGGGCCTGCCGATTCCCATTTCCTGCAGATAACACGCATGAATCAGCTCCCTGCGCCCGGCGATGATGCCGCTGGTGCAGCCGCCCAGCCATTTGTGGCCGCTGTATATAGCCATATCCACGCCCAGACGGTTCAGCAGTTGAAAATCCGTCAGGTATGCTGCATCGCAGATGACCGGCACCTGCTTTTCATGGCAGATTTCCACAAACGTCTCCAGCGGCAGCAAATTGGGGGCGAAGGTATCCTCCATGATGTAAAAGGCGGCGGCTACGTTATCATCCAAGGCGGCGCGCAGGTGGAAGGAGGCACAGTCCAGTGCTTCACCGATTTCGATATACTCCGCCCCGCACATCCGGATCACCTGCCATACAGGGCAGTCGCCCGCGCCCGTTACCTGGCCTTTCTGAATAATGATCTTTTTTCGGCTCCAGGTGATATCGGGCAGTGCCTTGATTCTGGACGGATCATCGCCCGTCAGCGCGGCAGCCGCGGCAATGGCCATTCCTGCGGACGTGCAATGCACAGCACAGCCCGCCTCCGCACCCGTTAGCCGGGAAATCGCATCGCTGGCCAATCGCTGCAAATCGCGGATTTCCACTGATTCTCCCAGCATATCGCTGATATCCGCGCGAATGGATGGATTGACCCGGGCAGCGCCCAGAATGGTGGCCGGGCCCCTGGCATTAATCAGTTTCTTAAAACCGTATTTTTCCTGAATCGTCATTTTTTCTTCATCCTTTCCAAGCTTTCATTCCGCACCAACCTGAATCCAGGCATGCTTCGCCGCGGATCGCCCACATGCATCCGCCACCTGCGCCACATGAAGTGCCTGGTCAAAACCGCACAACCCCATGCCTCCTCGGAGGAAAGCCCCTGCCTGTTCTTCGTATCCCCAAGCGCGAACACGATCCGCACCGTAGGCGGGGTCTTCCGTGTAAAACTGTTTGCCATCGCTGTAACAAATGTTTCCATAGGCTTCCGCCTGATAGGTGCCCTGTGGACTGTACACCGTCAGGCAAACCATCTTGGCTCCGGGCTCCACGTGGAACAAATAATCTCCCTGGTCATGGAGCATGAGCGTGCCTATTGCGCCGTTATTCATTCGGAGGAGGATCGCGGCAAAATCCGCACACTTGCCGCCATGGGTGCGCACATGCCGCGTCTCTGCCATCACCGCGGTGATCCTCTCGCCCAGGGTGTGTTCAATCAGATCGAACATATGCGACCCCTCACACACCAGTACACCGCCACCCATCAATGGATCTCCCGCCCAGCCGCTGAAAAACGGCGCGCAGATCATATGCGCTTCAAAGCTCTCAGCAGTCACATTTTTTTCTTGAAGCAGGTCGTGCAGCCGCCGGATTGACGGCGAATGACGCATGTTATATCCCACTCGCAGCCCTGCGTGCTCCACTGCGGCTATCGCCGCTCCATCCGCCGCAGTCAGCGCAAGCGGCTTTTCCAAAAAGACCCGCTTGGAGGCGCGCAACGCCTGAACCGCCAAGGCAACGTGGCTATCATGCCGGGTGCAGATATAAACGGCGTCCAGATCGGCCCTTCCGATCAATTCTTCCGCTGATAAAACGGAAGCAGCACCCGTTTTGCGGCAGAAAGCCTCCAGCGTCCGCGGCGCTGTATCATACGCAGCGCAGAACCCCGCGCCGTGGCGGCGAAGCGCCTCGCGGTGTATTTCCGCTATTTCGCCACAGCCGATAACGCCAATTCTCATATCGCTTTCCCTCCGACTTTCAAGGCATCAAGATACGGCTGGGGTGCCATGCCGTACTGATAATAGATCACACGGCAAATACCCGCATCCTGATACGCCCGCTCGTAGTCAAGCCCCTGGGCGGCGTAGAGGGTGTGGGGCGCCATGAGCCGGATGCCGCCTGTAATCACTGTATCCTGATCCGTCATTTTCCTGATTCTTTCCACAAACGTCACCACCTGATCGGGGCTGCCGGGATAACAGGCGATGATTTGTTCCACCCTCATCCGTTTCGGATCAACGCCAACCATGGCTGGCTCTGCCCCGTCAGCGGCCCACAAGATCGGCCGTACGGCAATGCCCGTCCCCTGGATGGAGCGGTACAACTCCGCGATCCTGCCGCAGCGCATATCATCATAGGCCTGCAATTCGGAGGCATCCACCGCCGGAAGCGGCCGCATTTCCAAAAAGGCGTCCGCAGCCCTGCGCACCTGCTTTTTTAATCCTTCCCCATCTATACCGAGTCTGCGTGCTCTCTCCATGCAGTGAGGGCAAAAACACAAGCCCAAGAGGCGATTGAGGCTGGCCGTATCCTGATACGCCTGCATTTCATGGTGATCGCCATGAAGGAAGCCGCCATAATCCAGAGATTCGGCATCGATCTGATCCACACCGGCAGCAGTAATGTCTTTTATAAGTTGCTCAAGATAGATTTTTACCTCGGGGGCTGACGGGCAGAGATTGTTGGGAAGATGATCGCCATAGACATTGACCACAGCGCAATTTGGAAAAGCAGAAGCCAGAAAGGAATTGTGCAGCAGCACCGTCCAGGCCGAAACAGATATGCCGCGTTTTTTCAAACCGGAAACCATGTTTTCCCAACCCCCCGGTGGAATATCCGCTCCCCGCCGCGGGGCCAGAAGTGAATAGTCTTCCGCCCGAAAGGGAACATACAAGCTTCCACCGGCATGCATTTTCAGTTTTTCCTTAGAATTGTGCGGAAGCAATAGCCGCGCCTGATGGTACAGCGCGGCAACGGACACACGCCGTACATCCATTTGCTGCAGTTCATCCGCTACCTTCTCCTGGCCTTCATCCCACATATCCCAGGGATAAAGGAACATTTCCCGAATCATTCGTTCGTCCTTTCTGGCCGTTCACGCGCTGAACGCCTGTTTGGCAAAAATCCTGATTTGTTCCATGCGCTCCTTTGGCAAACGTTTTCCAACAGCTAATAAAGAATCTAACAAAGCGCCATAGACTGGCGGGTTTTGGGCAAGAAGCACTTTGACACATGGCACGAACTGCTCCACCGCCCGCTGGATATGGGGAATGAACAAGTGGTGCTGGTCTTTGAGATACAGACTGCCAGAAAGCACAAGAGGAACCACTTCGTGCTTCAGACCAGCCTTTATGATCAGCCGCCCCAGCATTTCGCCGATTTCCCAGGCCATATTTTCAATCAGTGCCTGCGAAACTTCATCCCCATCGTAGGCCAAATCAAAAACTAATTTGGGAATATTGAATTCCCTTTGGTAGCGGTAATCGCTGACATAGATTCTGTGAGCCAGCTCATCCATGGAAGAGCAGCGACAAAAAGCCGGCAGTTCCTTTGTCAGTGCCGTATACGGGCCGGTACCCTCGTCGCAGCGGAAAGCCCGATGAAGGGCCATTTCCGCCAGATGGTTTCCCCCCCCATAGTTGCCCAGCATATAGCGCAGGGCGCGGACAGAATAAACATGCCCCGTTTTATCTTTTACCCCCAGATTATTGCCTGTGCCGCAGATGGAGACAGCCCCCCACTGGCACTCTGTGGCACTTGAAAAGGCAATCCAGCTATCATTCACCAGATGAAACGGAATGGCACCGAGAGCAGCGCGCAGGTTGGTACTGAGCAGGTCCATATCTTCCGGCAAGTCAGCACCCGCCATTCCCAGAAATACATGATTGATGCTTTCGCGCCCAATGCCCAGCTGAACACAGGCAAGGTCAATGGATTTGCAAACGTTTTCCATTGCAGAAAAAACACCAATCGTTTGGTGGTTTGATCCGCCGGCAACACTGTATGCCAATTCCTGGCCTGACAAATCGGCCAACATGCATGCAGTTTTCGTGCCCCCGCCGTCGATGCCTATGACATACCGTTTGTCACTCATATGCCCAACACACCCTTTTTGCATAATGCGACAGACTCTTTTTCCGCAATGGTGGTAGAATACGTCCGGGTGATCTGTTCCTTTTTCTGGTCTGAAATATAGCGCGCCAATTGAATAATGCTGTCAAAGCCGATCTCATACAGCGGCTGGGACACACTGGTAATCCTGGGGCCAATATAGCCAGAAGGCGGAATGGTTTGATTGTCAAACCCCATGACTGAAACATCCTCCGGCACCCTGAACCCCAGGCTGATGGCCCGCATAATGGCCTGGGCAGCAGCCGCATCATCATAGCAAAGCACCGCTGTGGGGCGCATATCGATCGGCATTCGGAGAAATTCCTCCATAATATCACCGGCATCGTTGCTGGAATGGGAGAGAAAGCGCGTATACTGAGGGTCATCCGGCAGCATCAAATCCTGGATGGCACGCTGATAGCCTTCCAACCGTTCAGCGCATACCTGCTTGTTTTGTTTCCCCGCAATATATGCAATCCGGCGGTGTCCATATTTGTGCAGATACCGCACTGCATTATACTGTCCCAGCCGATTATCAATCAGAAAATTATTGGTCCGAATGCCCTCCACCTGGTTTTCGATAAGAATGAGCGGAAACCCAGATGTATGCAGTTCCCGGACAAACACTTCATCAAACCGATAGGTGCCATACAAAATAATCCCGTCCACCACGCCATTGCTCAAATATTTCAAATAGCTCTGTTTTTCCTGCTCGTTTTTTCCCATGGTGCTGCAGAATACCACATTATAATCGCTTTCCACTGCGCCGGCTTCAAAGCCAAGAATCAGATCATGGAAAAACGGATCATGCAGATTGGTCACAACCACACCAATAGCCTTTGTCCCTTTTTTTACCAGGGACCTGGCAGCCACATTGGGACTATACCCGGATTCGTCGGCAATCCGCAATATGGTGCGCTTGATTTCGGGATTTACATTTCTGCTGTTGGTCAGCACACGGGATACGGTGGCGGGGGAAACGCCGGCTCTCTGCGCTATTTCCTTGATCGTAACCATCATTCTCAGCTCCATGTATGGAAAACGTTTTCCGAACATATTGTATCATAACTCATTTTAATTTGCAATGCCTTTTTTATTTTTTTTCGCCTGAAGACGAGGCACAAACTCTTCTGTATGCCTTATCGGTCACGCTCCGCTGTTCCCGATGGCAACATAGGTTCCCTCCGGGAACATAGGGGGCCCGATTTCACCCAGCACCCGCCGCTTCAATGGTGACGGTCTGGGCATGCGGCTTTCCAACCGCTTGACCAGCATAATGACGGCCGCCGTCTCGGCTGCGCTGAACATGGAGCTTTCTGAAAGCGTGAGGCCGTGTTGCAACAGAGGGAAAAACTGCCTGTACTGCATGTCCGCGGGCTTAAAATTTTGCTTGCTGTTAGGGGACCGCGGCCACAAATTATCATGCAGCGCAAGCGGGAAAAATCCGCCTGCCCGACGTTCTCGTAACGGCCGCCCGCCTTCCGCATCGCCATGGAAGACAGCGAAGGACTTGAGGCACGCGGGCATGCCGTATCGATACAGGAGAAAGGTGAAAAACAGAAAAACGTTTTTCAGCATCTCGCTGATGGTTTTCCGCTTATCATCGTCATGGATGCAATCGCCGCCGTTTTTTCTTGCAGGCAAAGAAGCAGCCGGCGCCTCGTTTATTCCGCCAAGGAAGACACGGTTGATGCAGGACGTCGCTTTTTTGTCATTCAAAACAAACGCCTGCATCGGTCTTGCCTCTTCTGTGCGGCATTTGCTCATAACCTGATAAACACCACGGTTTTTTCCCTCATGGATATCATTCTCACCTTCTATTCAATCCATACGCCAGCAATTCCTTTTTTATAGGTTAAGAACGAATGGTCTATCGGAACACTCGCGATTCTGTTGATATCGTCATAAGTCAATCGGAGCTGGTCCAAACCGCTCTGTGCCACATGCTTCCATTAGGGCATCGTACTTACTCATGGTCGCCACCTCTTTCAAATGAAAATTGGAACGCAAGGCGCCTATTTATTTGGCTGGCTCGTCTTTATACCGTGAACGCCGTCCATTCGATATGGTTATACTGCATCACATCGTCGGCTTTTTTCATGCCCAGTTTCTCATAAAAGGGAACGGCGTCCTCGTTGGCGATCAGGTAGACCGCAATGTCCTTTTCGCCGCCCGCGATCTCGTGGGCGGTCTTCATCAGCCTTTTCCCGATGCCCTGCCGCACATATGCCCTGTCCACGCCCAGGTCGGTAACGTACAGCCAATAAGCAAAATCAGTCAATCCAAACAGCACGCCCACCAGGACGCCCTCTTCATTCCTTGCGGCGAGGCTGACGGAAGCATTCCGGACAAGCCGGGCGATCCGCTCTTCAAACCGTTCCCTGGGGTATTGGGCGCCCAGGTCGGTCCTTTTCAAAAAGCCGATGTATTCTTCCGCCGAGATGCGCTCCTGCCTGATATCCACGCGATGATCCACGGTTCGTTCCTTCAGGCAGGCCTCAAATTCCGGCGTCCTGGACCAGTATTTGACGCCCCAGCTTTCAAAGCTCCATTCCTCCATGAAATCGTTGCATTCATAATCCACGTAATAAATCAAGCCGTCCCGCACCACAAAATTGGTGGGGAAATAGTCGATATTCAGCCCGGCGGCCTTGGCCTGTGCCGCCATGGCCCTGGCCTGCTCAAGGTACGGCGCCACGGGAGCATTGTCCTTCACCATTTCAAAAACGGTGGGGCCCGCGATATATTCCTTCACGATGCGCTCATTGTCCACGTCAATATCCAGCATTTCCGGCATCCTGATGCCGGCCTCCTTCAGCCGCCCGTAATCCCGCCGCTCGGCCTCGATTTTGCTGCCAAAGGAATAGTAAGCGCAGGGCTCATGGTGGATTTGCTTCACCACCACCTGCCGCCCGCCGCGCGCCGCCAGATAGGAATACCCGCCCTTCCCGCGGCCCAGCAGCCTGAGGATGGCGTATTCGTTTGTATTCACCGTTATTGTGTCCGGCATGCAGTTCATTCCCTCCGATGGTTCCATTTTCCGTGCCGTGCGCACACGTTTGCCGCGCGTCTTCGTCATTATACCGATGCGGCGTTTGGGTGTCAACCGCCGGGGCCGGCGGCGGCTCTACGAATCGTAGGTTGCTTTGCGGCGGGGATTCTGCTATGCTGTCCGGGAAAGGAGCGATTCATCATGGATCATTATGTGACCGGCAGCGCCATCAAGGCCCTGCGGGAAAAGCAGCACATGACCCAGGCCGGCCTTGCCGCCCTCCTGTGCGTCAGCGATAAAGCCGTTTCCAAATGGGAAAACGGCCGGGGGCTGCCGGATATTTCTCTGATTGAGCCCCTGGCGGCGGCCCTGCATATTTCTGTGCCGGAGCTGCTCTCCGGCAAGACCATTCTGAACACCAACCGCGCGTCCAACCTGCTGCGCAGCAGGATCTATGCCTGCCCCGTATGCGGCAACGTGATCCGCGCCAAGGGCGACGCCATGATTTCCTGCTGCGGCATTACGCTGCCCGCCTTGGACGCGGAGGAGCCGGACGCGGCGCATGCCATCCGCGTGGAGCGGGTGGAGGATGAATACTACGTCTCAGCCTCCCACGAAATGACCAAGGACCATTTCATATCCTTTTTTGCCTACGTGACTCTGGACCGATTTGAAATGAAGGCCCTGTATCCCGAGGGCAGCGCCGATGCCCGGTTTTTCGTCCGGGGCGGCGGATGGCTCTATTATTTCTGCAACCGCCACGGCCTGTTCAGGAAAAAGCTCCATCGCTGAAACAAACGGCAGGCCGCCCGCCCGGCGGCTTTGGACGCCCGCCGGATGAGCGGCCTGCCGGGAACGATCAGCCGTTGGAGGCCCCGATATAATACTCAATGCGCAGTTCGGGCTCCACCCGGATGACGAAATGAACCATGTTCAGCTCCGCGTCGTCGAACGTCAGGTACCGACTTCCGTCCTCGGTCACAATCATGCTTTGAAGCACCAGCTCCTCCACGCTGTCAGCGAGGGCCGGGTTCTGCTCCGCCATAAAAGAACGCATCAACTTTTCGGCTGCGGCAATCGTATCTTCATCCACATTTTCGGCATCCACTTGATCGGCGAAAGGCCAGTCGGCCGTCAAATTTTCCAGGGTCAGCAGCCGCCCGTCCTGGGAAAAGACGCAGAAATACTCATTTCCCTCAGGGTTTTCGATGTCAATTTTGATGACGTTATTCTCGCACCAGCCGCCAAGGCTTGCTTCGGGGCTGATGGCATAACCCTGGGCGCTGATGAGCTCCATGGCCAGGTTCATCCATTCGTTCCACGCATCTTCGTCCAGGGCGAGTTCTTCGCCCTCTGTGTTTTCTCCATAATACTCCCGGGGCAGTGTCACGTTGTAGTCGGCGGGATCAAAGGCCTTGACCCGGCTCGTGCCATAGTCCGTAGCGGCCAGTTCAAAGCGCACCGCCACTTCCCGCACCGATTGATCCCAGAAAGTGGACGCCGCCCGCACATTGCCCCGCACGGCGGTCAGGCGGCCCTGGTCATCCAGGGTGAAATCCACGTCCGCTTCCCGCAGCGTCCAGCGCACGGTGCCGTCCGTCAGCGCGTAGGTTGCCGTGACATAGTTTTCATAGGGGGTGCATTCATCCTCCACGACGCTGCGGTCATGGCTGTAGGAAAACCAGCGGTCCGACAGGTAGCCGGCGGCGACGTTCAGCGCACTGACGGCCATATCCGGGATCTGGTCTCCTGCGACGGCGATATGCACGGTCCTTGCGCCGTCCGCTTCTTCCACAGTCACCGTGCCCTCCGGGAGCATCGGCTCAAGCTGCCCCACCAGGAAGCCGCCCAGCTCCGTCAGCGCGTCCAGCTGGATCGAGCGGCGCAGAAGGGTGTTGCAGGCGCTGCCGGTGCCGGGACGGTAGATGCCGGGATAATAGGCCTCCATGACGTAATAGTTTCCCTCTCCATCCGCGATGATGGTCCAGCCGGTCTCGCGCTCCCCGCCCTCTTTCCGGGGCGTGAGAAGCTTAAGCCCATAGTAAGAGCTGTATCCGTCCTGCACATATTGCAGCTGCGCTGTCTTGAAATGTTCTCCGTCCAAAGAAAAAGAAGCCTCGCCGGTCACGGTCACGTTGTCCGTATGGAAAAGAAAATCACATCCGCTTTTCCACAGCTCGGCCAAGGGGCCCGTGCTCCCGGCCAAGGCCACAGCGGAAATGGAAACGCAAAGCAGGATCGCCGCAAACCAGATGAGAGCTTTTGAGTGACGCATAGAAATGCCTCCTGTCGTGTGTCAGTAATTGGTGTGCCGCCCAATAAACGGAAGAAGCGCCCGGATTCTTCCCGCATTTTGGTAATGTTTCTTTTCGTCCTTCGGAAGCACGGGCGCGTTCCGCCCGCCGATGCCCCCCACAGCTCGCCGGCAGGAATCAAATGAAACAAGAAAGCCGAACCTTCGCCTGGCGGCTGAAGGTCCGGATTTCTTTGCAAGGCGGTGCTTTGCCGCGCCCAAAGACGCCGTCGCCGCAATTTGGGAGAACCCGTCGATTTTATTCCCTGCTGGTGCCAAACTGCATGATCTCCATGATCTTATAGCGGTCCATCTGCAGGTGCTTTTTCATCGTCAGGGCTTCTTCAATGGGGATTTCAACAATGCCGCCCTCCTGGGTGGCGATGATGCAGTTCCCGCGCCCCTCCACAAAGGCCTGCACCGCATAATAGCCCATGCGGGTGGCGGTCTCGCGGTCGCGCCCGGTGGGCGTGCCGCCGCGCTGGATATGGCCGATGACGGTGATGGTGGGCTGGATGCCCAGCGCCTCATGGATCTTTTTGCCGATGTCCATAGCATTGCCCGCGCCTTCGGCCACCACGATCATAAAATGCGTGTAGCCTGCCAGCCGGGACGCCCGGATGCGCCTGATCACGTCGCTTTCAAAATCCAGCGGATGCTCCGGCACCAGCACGGCGGTGGCGCCCACGGCAGTGCCCACGTACAGGGCAAGGAACCCGGCGTTGCGGCCCATCACCTCCACCACGGAGCAGCGTTCATGGGATTGCATGGTGTCGCGCAGCTTGTCGATGCACTCAATGGCCGTGTTGCAGGCCGAGTCAAAGCCAATGGTGTAATTAGTGCATCCCACGTCGTTGTCGATGGTGGCTGGCACGCCTACCACGGGAACGCCCAGGCGGGACAATTCCAGCGCGCCGCGGAAGGTGCCGTCGCCGCCGATGGCCACGACCCCGTCCAGCCCAAGCATCCTGCAGGTGCTGACCGCCTTTTGGCGGCCCTCATCGGTCATAAATTCCTCGCTCCGCGCCGTATACAGGATGGTGCCGCCCCGGGAAAGGAGGTGGCCCACGCTTTCACGGGAAAGCTGAACGAAATCGCAGTTGATGAGCCCCTGCCAGCCCCGGCGGATACCGATGCATTCGATGCCGTTGGACAAAGCCGTGCGCGTGACGGCGCGGACGGCAGCGTTCATTCCGGGGGCGTCGCCTCCGCTTGTGAGAACACCGATCCTTTTGACCTGTTCCATGTCTTTCCCACTCCCTTTTTTCATGTTCGGTATGGACGGTTTTGGGGCCGCGCCCATCTTTTCATCCTATGCGGCGCGGCAGCAAAAACGGGTTCTGATTCTTCACAAATTATAGCATAAGTATTTTGTGGGGGCAAGAGATTGATTTTCTCCGTATTGCGGGTCTGTGTCCCCTGCGATACGCTTTGCGCGCGCCATACCGGTCCACTTTATCGGTCGGCTCAAAGCCCGCAGGGCGTATGATGCACAAGCGCCATGACCTCCTCAAGCCGCGGAGGATGCAGCGGCAGCGGGAAGCGGGAAATGCCGATGGCGGAGCAGGCGGCGGCAAAGCGCACCGTTTCCGCGTCTGTCAGGCCGTGCAGCAGCGCATAGACGCACCCGGCCTTGAAGGTGTCCCCGGCGCCCAGGGTGCTTTTTACTTTCACGTCAAAGGGCCGCATCCGATGTACCGTTTCCCGCGGCGCCCGGTCATGCGGAGCCCGGCAGCCTATTTATGCCTGCTTTTCTCCACAAGTGCCTTCAGTTCCTTTTCCGTTTCCCCCGGCCGGATGCGGCGGGCCGCCACAATGCGGCGGTCCTGGTCCTTTTCCACGCAGGTGACCAGCACCAGCAGCTGGTCCTCCATCTGCACGTCGATCATGCAGGTGTGCACAGACGCTGCGATCATGGTGTCGATGGCATTTTGGCGGCACTGACAGTCGTTATACATCAAGCCCAGGAAATCCACATAATGCCTGCCGTATTCTTCCGTGCTTACCTGCCCCACCGCAAATATCACATAGCGGCCTTCTTCGTACAGCGTGTCAAAAGTGATAAAAGGCGCGCGGCGATAAAAGCCGCTGTTTTCATAATTGCGCAGCGAGCCGAACATGGCCCCCGTTTTCATATTGTGGCCGTACAAAAGAATGGTGTAGGGGCGGGTTTTGAGGGATATGCCGGCGTCCAGAAAGATCGCGCCGTTCACGTTCTGACGGCCCAGGGCGTCATGGTCCAGGTAGTATACGTTGTCCCGCTGCACCACCGCTTCATCCACCAGGGTGTCCACGGTGAGCCATCCTACAATGGCCTTGCTCTCCTTACGCAGGGCCGCAAAGCGGCTGCTGATCTGCAGTTTGGGGTTGTCGGGATAGGCGGCGGCATCCAGCCGGGGGATGGGGCTTGCCAAAGACGCAGCGGCGGGGGCAGGCGAAGGCGTGGGCAAAGGCGCGGGCGAAAGCGTGGACTGCGGCACGGCGGACGGGGTTTCCGTCCTTTCAGGGGCGGAAGAAGCGGCGTGATATATAGCCTGCAGTTCCTGGGCGGTATGGCGGGAAGCCCTCAGGTCCGCCGCGTAGCCAATCAGCTTGATCGCCCCAAACACGATCAGCCCGGCGGATACCAGCACCGCTGCCGCCCATCCGTACCGCAGGCGGCGATGGTTATTCTTTTTTTGCCGCGGCTGCCATGACTGCATACCTATGCCTCCGTGCATCGTTGGGCGATGATCCCTTTTCGCCGTTTTTCTTGCGCACAGGCCATATCAGCGAACTGATATGGCCTGCGCGATTGTGCTGTTATTGCTTGCCCGCTTTTTTGCGTTTGCGGGTTGCCGCCAGGATGCCAATGCCTGCCAGTCCCAGCGCCACCAGCGCCATCCACAGCACGGGATTGGCCCCGTCGCCGGTCTTGGGCGCTTTGTAGTTGATGATCCTGCCGCCGTTATAGCAGCGGTCCGTTTCTCCGGCGTGGGCGCCCGTGTTTTCATAGCGCACCTGATAGCCGTCGGGGACATTCTCGATCAGGTAATAGTCCACTTCCGTCGTAAACCAGGCCTCATAGCGCCATTCCGTGTCGCTGACGGTCTTCTTATTGAACTTCTTGCGCACCACGTTGCCGTCGCGGTCATACAGCGTCCACTCCAGGCCGGTGCCCGTCTCGCCAATCCATTCCTTTGTAAAGCTGAATTTGAATGTGTAGGGGCTCGGCGTCCTGGTGGGCTTGGGGGTGGGCGTCGGCGTCGGTGTCGGCGTAGGCGTCGGTGTCGGCGTGGGCGTAGGCGTGGGCGTCGGCGTCGGTGTCGGCGTAGGCGTAGGCGTGGGCGTAGGCGTCGGTGTCGGCGTCGGTGTCGGCGTCGGTGTCGGCGTCGGCGTAGGCGTGGGCGTAGGCGTCGGTGTCGGCGTAGGCGTAGGCGTCGGTGTGGCGGTAGGCGTAGGCGTAGGCGTCTTATAGGTGTTGGTGAAGGTCACCTGCCCGCCGGTCTTGTCGGCGACCGCCTCGATGGTGCCCTTTCCGCTGTCCCGAAGCGTGACGGTGACCGTCTTTTCTTCGGCGTCGTAGGTGTAATACTGCTGCCCGTCGTTCTTTTCACGGATCGTATAGGTGATCTTCGTTTCGCCGTCCAGCTTCAGGTCCGCATCGGTATAGGTCAGGGGGTCAAAGGTGATGGCGCCGTCCTGATCGTTGGATTTGGTCTGGAGCACTTTGCCGTTCTCACCCAGCAGCTCAAAGGTGAACTGGCCTTCCGACAGCTTCTTTCCTTCCAGCGTCTTCACGGCGCTGAGCACCACGGAGCCCTTCTTTTCCAGCGTCGTGTTTTCAAACAGCGCCTCCGCCCCATCTTCGCGGTACACCGCCTCGGCGGTGATTTCCCGGGTTTCCTCGTCGCCGGTGACGGTGACGGTGACCAGGCACGGCCGGTCGTCATACACGAACCGTTCGGGATGATCCTGGGCTTCGGTGATTTTGTACGTATAGGTCTTGCCAATGTCCTGCTGCCCGAAGTACAGCGCGGGGAAGACCACGTCTTCGCCGTCGTTGGTCACGGTCAGGTCCGCCTTCCTGATGGCGTCTCCGTTCTCGTCCACCGTCGGCGCGTCGTCCTCCGCGGTCAGGGTGAAGGTGAAGCCGCTGGCGTACACGCCTGTGGGCGCTTTGCCATCCAGCAGCTTCCGCGCCTGCAGTTCCAGCTTGCCTGCGTAGGGCCAATGCTCATTGACAAAGGCGATATCCTCGGGGGCCAGGTCCGTTTCCGCAGTCAGGGTGCCCGTTTCCGCATCCCATGTGAGGGTCACCTGCACCTCCTGCACCGTATCGTCGTACAGGATTTCCGTTTCATCCAGCACGTTATAGGCGTTCACGCCCTCGGGAATATCCTCGCTCACCAGATAGGTGATGGTGGTGGGACTGATATGGCGGCCCTGGTCGTCCACGTCCAGATCGCTGAGGGTGAAGAGGATTTCGCCGAAGTCGATGCCGCCTTCCGCATCGTTGGTCACGGTGGTTTCCTTCGGCAGGCTCACCCCGCTTACCGCTCCGGCGATGCTGAAGCTGAACTGCCCCGCCTCCAGGGGGATTTCCCCGCCCGTGGCGTGCTCCTTCAGGGTCTTAACGGCGGAAAGGGTGATGGTGGCTTCCGCGTAGGTATTGGTGATGGTGTAGTGATAGCCGTCCTCCGCCGTGATCACCGTTTCATAGGCTGCCAGCGGCGTTTCGGTCACGGTATAGGCAATCTTCCTGCCGTCCTTGTATTCCGGCAGGTCGGTAAAGGTGTACGCCCATTGGTCGGTGTTCCCTTCCACCGCCTGGGCCGCCGTGATGGTCACGGTGTCGATCTGCTCGCCGTCGGCAAACAGGTTCAGGATGATCCGGGCGGGGCGCTTGGCCTGACGCTGGGCGTCGCCTTCCCAGTTCTTGGTGACGCGCACCTTCACCAGCGCGGCGTTGGTAAAGACGATTCCTTCCGCCGCCTTGCCGTCCGCGCTGAATTCCGGCTCCGCCGTCAGAGTGCCGTCGCCATTTTCGTCCTTCACGGTCACGGACACGGTATACACCGTTTTATCGAACACGTATGCCGCGCCTTCGGTGCTCTCTTCATCCTGGCTGTAATCGCGGTCAAGCTCCCGCACTGTGTAGACGTAGGTCTCCCCAACGTCCGCCAGGTCATAGGCAATCGCCGTGAAGGCCGCCTTGCCGTCCGCGCCGGCGGTGACGGTCTCCAATACGTTGTCCGCCGCATCCCGCAGTTCAAACGCGAAGGTGTTTTCCGGGATCGCCAGGTCGGCGGGGTCCATTTGCTTAAGGACCTCAAGGATCATTTCGCCGTCGGCGTCGTAGGTGTTTTCAAAGGAGGCGGTGTTTTCCACGTCCCCCGTGATTACGCCCTCGGTGCCTTCGCTGTCCGTCAGGGTATAGCCGTCGGGCTGGGTATCTTCGGCCAGGGTATACTGCGCGCCGTGGGGCAGGCCCAGTACGGTCACGGTCTGGCCCGCCTGGATGCTCAGTTCGCCCTTGCCGTCCGCGTCGGTGGTCAGCGCCGGGCCGGCTTCGCCGTCCGTCAGGGTCTCATATTCCTGGTTCGCCAGGATTTCGCCGTTCTTGTCAGTCAGCTGGATGCTGACCGTGAATTCCTGGCCTTCGCAGGCGTCGGTGGTGTTGACCGCCGTCTTGGTGATAGCCAGGCTGCCCGGCTTGCGGACGTTCAGGAAAGCGTCCTGCTGATCACCGTGGCCGCCCTCGTAGGCGACGGTGAAGCTCAGCTTGCCCTTGCCCTCCTTGTCCGTGGCGGCAACGGTGGCCTTGATGACGCTGCCGTCATAATCCATGGTGCTCTCGTCCCCGGCCAGCTCACGGATATAGTAGACGTATTCGCCCTCCGCGTCATAGCTGATGGCGGAGAAGCTGGCGAAGCTGCGGTTTTCCTCGTCCGCGCCGCTGTTGCCGCGCACATCCAGGGGAGACGCGCCTTCGTTGGGCTCGCCCGCTTCTTCGTTCCAGTCCGCCTCGGCGTACATTTCAAAGCTGTACGCCTGGCCCTCGGGCACCTCGCCCTCCACCAGCTTTTCCACCTTCAGGGCGGTCTTGCCGGTGACGGAATAGGTGTTGGTCAATGTGACGCTGTCGGTGGTGATGGTGGCGATCCTGCCGGACATATCCTCCAGCACGTCCCGCCCGGCGCTTTCTTCTTCGCCGTCCACCTGGGTGGTCTTTACCGCGCCGGTGAGCTTCCAGCCGGGCAGGCTCTTTTCGGTGACGGTGTAGGGCGTATTATTGGGGATTTCGGTGATCAGCGCGGATTCATCCGCCTTGAGGCTGAACGTCAGCACGCCGTCCTCCGGCGTCATTTCGCTTTCCGCCTGATCGCCGATCTTCACGGTGACGGGCTCGGAATAGCCGTCGGTGAAGGTGACGGTCACTTCAAAGGCCTGCTTCGCCGCCTTGGGGGTGGCGTTCTCGATGGTCTTGGTGATCTTCAGATTGCCGGGCTTGGTTGCGTTGCGGAACACGCCGGTGCTGGCGTTCGCTTCCTCATCCACATAGGTCACGTCGGCCACGGCAAAGAGCAGGTCGGGATCGTCGGGGTCCGGCTTCTGGTACACGTTCACCGTCACGGTTTCCGCATGCTCGTCATAGATGATGGTGGGATCCTCCGTGTTCTTTTCGCGGATCTTATAGGTGTGCAGCCCGGCCAGCTCGGGATGGAGCTGCAGATCATACAGGATGATATCGAAGCTGGCCACGCCGCCGGCGCTGTTGCCCTTGGTATCCAGCAGCGTTTCCTTGCCGCCGATCACTTCGTACAGCTCAAACTGGAACCGGTCCTTGGTCTTGCACAGCGCGCCGTCCAGCCGCTTGCTGGCCGTCAGGGAGGCGGCGGCCTTGCTGGGGGCGTATTCGTTGGTAAATTCGGCGGTCACCACGTCGTCGGGCAGGATTTCGCCGGTGTCCCCCGTCTTTTCCACCAGCACCCAGCCCCTGGGCGACTGCTCCCACACCTCATACTGCACGGTGGCGGGCACGTTGGTCAGCTTATAGGTCTGGCCCTCCTTCAGCTTGAAGATCAGGGTCACTTCGTCCATGTCGCCCGCGTCGTCGTCCTCCGTCCAGTTGGGCTGGGCGATGACCACAGCGCCGTTCTCCAGCGCGGCCATTTCTTCGGCCGGCAGGGTAAAGGTGCCGTCCCCGCCGCGGGGCACGGTCACGATCAGGTTATCCTCGCTGACGCTGTCCAGATAGAAGGAGAAGCTCTCCGCATGATGGAACAGGCGGACGAACCAATTGTCGAAGGCGACGTCTTCATCCGCCTTCACCGTTGTGGCGTACGTCATGCCGCTGCCGCCGTTGCCGTTAAAGCGGAGCGTGTAATACTTGTCTGTGTTTGCGGGATTGACCACGTTGAAGACGGCCGGTTCGTATTCTTTGCCCTCCACCTGCGGGATGACGATGTTGGTATCGCCGTTTTTGAGCTGCAGGGAGTAGGCGATTTCCGCGTCCGCCAGCTGGTAGCCGCTCAGCTTCACCTTGAAGGTGAATTCATCATTGGCGTGGGCGGCGCTGTCTTCCGTAATGTGCTTCTTGATCTGCAGGTCGCCGGGCTTTAAGGTGTTGATCAGCTCGGGCTTGGCCACGTCGCCGGTGACCCCGGAGCCGGCGCCGGCGTCGTCCACCATGAAGATATAGACGTAAGATATTTTTCCCTGGTTCCACAGCAAGTCATTCATGTAGTCCCAGGCTCCTGTGTTTGCATAATCCCGGATAGTCGGCTTGACTTCCTCCGCGGGAACGACGTAACCACCGAGAATCCAGCAGCTCTTTGCCTCTGTAATGGCATCATACCAAGCCTCATAGCCCTCCCAGTTGCCTGCCAGGACGTTTTCCACGGGCATCTCCGGCATGGCAAAGAACAGCATGCTGCCGTCCGCCATGCGAATATGCGGGTAATTGGGGGCGTACAATGGGCCCGCGGGATCCTGGAGACCGCAGAATGTGCACACGCCATCCTCGTCCAGCTCTTCATGGGCGCACATGATACAGAGTGACGCATAGGCGTCCCCGGAATCGTAAGCATAGTAACTGCCCTGTATCGCTGCCCAGAGGGGTATGTTATGGTAGAAGAGGCCCCCGCCGCCGCAGGTGGGGCAGTATTCGCCATCCGCAAGAAAGCCGAGCCCATCGCAGTCGGGGCAGCGCGTTATGTCAACTTCAAGCTCATCCAGGCCGATAAACGTCTGGTCAAAATCGTAAACATAATCGATGGGATGCCCTTCATCATCGACGACAGGGATATACCACAGCAGCTCAACATTGCCGCCCAAGCGGACCTTCTGCCCTTCCTCGGCGAAGACCAGGGTGCCGTCGCCCTTGTCGTAGATCTGCAGCTTGATCAGATGCTGGTCCCGGGTATATTTCACGGTATGGTCGGTCCCGAACACCTCCGTGATCAGGAAATACAGCGTGGTGGGGTTCTCGGGGTCCAGCGTCACGTCCTTTTCCGTATAGTGCAGGGCGGAGAAGGTCACGTTGCCGTCCGCGTCGTTTTGCACGGCCTCGATGAGGGTCAGCTTTTCAGCGTCCTCGTTGCTCTCCCAAAGCTGGAAGGAGAATTCGCCGTCCTGCAAGTCCCGGTCCACCAGGGTCTTGATCGCCTTGAACACCTTTTCGCCTTCGGCGGCGTAGGTGTTTTCAAAGAGGCTGCCGGCCGCCTCAGCGGGGTCCGCCACCACGGCGAGGGTGCCGTCGCCGTTATCGGTGACGGTGACGGTGACGGTATGCACGGTATCATCGTATGTGTAGCCCTTATATACATTGTTTTCCGCGTCGTCGGGGATGCGCTCGCGGATTTCGTAGGTGAAGGTCTTGCCCGCGTCCGCCTGGGTATAGGTCAGCGCGCCGAAGACGATATCCGCCGTGTTGGTGATCACGCCCTCCTCGTCCTGGGCGGTATCGGCGGGGGCGTTGTTGCCGGCGGTGCGCAGCACGGTGCCGTTGGTGGGGCTGCCCTCCGTCACGTCCACCAGGTCATAGCGGAACTGGCCGCGACGGAGCCGATGGCCGGTGAGGCTCTTTTGAGCCTTGATCTGCACTTCGCCGGCGGCGCTGTACCGGTTGGTAAACGCCGCCTTGGCGGTCTTCATGGGCTGGACGGTGCCGGTGGCGTTGGTTTTTGCGCTGTTCGTCCAGCCGTCCTCCTGCGCCTCCGTCAGGGTGTATTTGGTGCCGGCGGGGAGCTTCTTCATCTCGAACCGCTGGCCGCCGGAAAGCTGGAAGGTGTCGCCGGAAGCGAGGCTGCCGGCGGATGCCTGGGTCAGCGTTTCCTCTTCGCCGTCCACGGCCACGTCATAGATGGTATAGGCATACGGCGTGTCAAGCTGGCGGCCGGCGGCGTCGGTGAGCGTAAGGGTAAAGACGAATTTCTGGGTTTCGGAAACCGTGGTGGCGTCCAGAATCCGCTTATCCGCCTGCAGATCGCCGTAGGGCATATAGAAGTTGTAGAAATACTCGTCGCTTTCCTTCTCGTAATCAAAGGTGATGTCGTAATGATCGGGCAGCTTGTCCGGGTCCGCATTGCCGGGCACAAAGCGGGAATTGGAGGGCAGGGCGTTTTCATCAAAATAGTAGATGTATTCAAAGCCGCCGCGTTCGTACTTGTCCAGGTCGGTGAACGAGAAGGTCCATTTCCCTTCCGCGTCCGGGCGCACCGTCTTGGACTTGACGTACACGGGCTCGCCGTCGCTGCCCCTGCGCATGAGCTTGATGACGATGGAGGAGGGCAGATCGCTCTTCGCCCCTTCGGGAATGGGCGTGCCGTCCGGGTTCAGCCACAGCTTTTCGCCGCTCACCTGGACCTTTTCATTGCTGTGGCTGTTGGTGAGGACAAACGCGCCGTTGCTTTCCCTGACGGTGCCGGTATAGCCCTCAATGGCGCTTTCCTCCACCGTATAGAGCCAGGCCACGCCGTCGTCGTTCTGCACGTCCGTCTGGTAGAAGGTGCCGCTCCAGTCATTCTCCTGGGAGAGCACCAGCGTCATGGGCTTGCCGGTGGTTTCGTTGGTCACCGCGGTATAGCCGCCCTTGGAGCCCTGCAGCTTGCGCTTGAGGGTCACGGTGATGGATTCCGGGCGCAGGTTATCGTGGTTGTCGTCATCCTTCCAGACCTTTTCCACGTTGATGATCTGCGGCATGATGCCCACGCGGGTATAGTCGTTGCGGATCATGGTGCGGAAGGAGGCCGCCCCCTCGGCGGAATAGGTGGTGTCCACCTGGGTGGCAATCAGGCGGGTATTGTTGTAGGCGTGCATGTTGTTGACCGGATCCAGCGCCGCCACCCAGTCGATATCCTCGTTGGTCTTGGCGTCGTCGATCTTATGCACATACGCACCCTTGGCGTGCCATTGGTTTTCGTCGTTATGGTCGTCCGGGGCGACCATGCGCAGGTAGGCCGCGGCGGCCTCCTGGCTGGTCAGCTCAAAGTCATCGCCGTCGGCAGTCTTGCGGGCGTCGATGGCGATGGCCGTCACGTCCAGGCCCTCGGGCACGTTCCAGACGCCGCCGGCGCTCATCCCGGACGCCTTGGTCCAGGTGGCGCCGTCCGCCAGCATATAATGGCCCACGCTGTCAAAGAAAATGCTTTCGTCAATCACCTGGCCGGAGGTGTCGCCAAACTGCATCCAGGGCTGGGTGGCGTAATAAATCACCGGCGCGCAGCCCTTCTTGACGAATTCGCTCACGTCCACCTGATACAGCGTGCCCCGCCATTGACCGCCGGGCACGGTATCGGTCTGCTTCCAGTCGCCGGACCAGTTCTTTTTGCTCTGCGTATCGCGATAGTCGTATTCCTTGGTGGCGTCATGCACGGTGGCGTTTTCCGGGTCGGGAATCAGATAGTTTTCCAGGGAATCATACAGCACCATGTCCTTGGTGGTGGTATCCTTGGCGGAGGCCACGCGCAGGCGGTAGGTATACTTTTCGCCTTCATAGACGTTTACCTGCTGCTGGCCGTTGAGCCCCTGGGTCCACACGCCCACCAGGTCGGATTTGACCGATTTCACGTATTCGGTCTGGGCCATCTGGTCCACGTTCAGGTTCACGTCCACGTAGGCGTATACGAAACGCTGGTCGTCGGAAGCGGGGTCCAGATTCCGCATATAACCCACGATATCGGCGGGCTGCCTGGTGGGCGTATAATCGTTGTACACGCGCTCCATGGCGTCCGGCTCGCCCATGCGGCCCTTCAGGGTGCCCAAGGTGCCCTCGTTGCCGGATTCAAAGGCGATGTAGTTGACGATATTGCTGCCCAGGTTGTTGATGTCCGTCCAGTCGTAGGTGGCGTCGAAGGAGATCGTGATCTCGTCGCTCAGCTTGCTGTTGCGGGTGGTCAGGCGGGGGGTGAGATCGGCCTCCACGATCATCAGGATGCGGCCGCTGTTTTTGTAGTTTTCAATGGTGCGCAGGCTGGTGATGGTATCTCCGCTGCGCAGCCTGACGGAGCTGAGCACGGGCACCACGCCCTCGGGCAGCAGGTCGTACCAGGTGCCGCTGGTTTCGGCGCGGATGGCGCCCTCGGCCACCGCTTCATTGTAAAGCGCCCTGTCGCTCAGGTTGCTGGTTTCGTACACCGAAGCGGAATAATGCAGGTTCACCCGGCGGTTCACCACGTCGTTATCGGCGGTCCGATTGAACCTGATCCTTTTTTGCGGCTCCACGCCGTAGCCGGCGCCCGTCAGGGTGGCGCGGCTGTTGTCGTCGTTGATGTGCTGGCGGTAATAGACGTCTTCATCCAGGAACATGGCCTGGTGCGGGTCGGTATTGCTGTCGTCCTGGGCATACTTGAACAGCTCCACGTACATGCTTTCGTCGTTGCGGTACGTGGTGGAGGGCACCTCGGACATTTCAAACAGGTTTTCTACGATTTCCTTTACCCGGTCGCTGGCGCGCAGCGTGATCTTGGGATACACGGCCAGCTTGCACGCGGCCTGGTTGGTAGTGATGCGGGTGCGGTAGCCGGTGACGCCCTCGGGGAAGGCCACGTATTTCGTGCCGCTGTTCACCTGGTAGCTGCCCAGGTAGTCCCAATGGCTGCCGGAGGCGCCCGAGGGATTTTCGTCGCCGTCGTTATTGTGCTCCACCCATACCTCCACGGCGGGCTTGGCAATGGAATTGTCCGGCGCGAAGCCAAACATGCTTTCCTCCGACAGGTGGTAATCCTTGTTTTTCTGTTTTCCGTAATTGAACATTTCCGGCGCGGCGATGGTGATGCCGTTGAAATAGTAGTCGTCCGAATCCGCCTTGATGAGCTGCGGGTCGCCGCCGTCCCGGTCCACCGCGCTGAACCATTCCCAGCGGTCGGTGGTATCCATCACGTAATACCAGTTCAGGTAATGGTCCGGGTCATCCGCCCATTCCGCGGAATTCCAGGCATCGTTATACTGGTCGCTGATGGGCGCTTCGTGCGTATTTCCGTTGATATCCTCCCACATCACCGTGTTGGCCAGAGGGCCGCAGGTAAACGCATAGCCATAGCCCACCGTGAGGACCTCGTAATTCATCGTCACGTCCTCGCCGTTGCGCAGGTGGCTCAGCGCCATTTCATAGGTATAATTCTTGCGATGGATGTAAGAGGATGGCACGTCCCTTTCATGGGTGCTGTGGAGATGGCCGGGAGATGTTTCCGTATATTTATAGGAAAGGAACACGCCCGGAGGATAATCCCACTTGGCCTTGGTATAGCGGACAGAATCCTTGGCCTTGGCGGTGGTCACAAGCTGGACGTCATTCCCGTCCCAATAGTCCTTATCCGGGTCCTCCTCCGTCAGGGTCCAGGTGATCTCATTGGGGAAATAATAGGTATGGTCATATTTGAAGTTTGCCGACGGATAGGCCGTCCACAAATAAATGTACGGACTGCCGGAATACACGTTTTCCAGCGCGCGCCACGTATAGGTCAGCCCATTGGCAACTTCGCCCTTGCCGTTGGTGGCGCCCAGCATGATGCCGTCCGCCGTGCGCTCCTTGGCGATGGTGCCGTCGCCCTTCACCTCATAGGCGCCGTCCACGGTGTCGCTTACGTCCAGGGAGAAGGGCTGGTTGCCGCCGTAGGAGGGGTAGCTGTACCATTTGACGTACACATAATCGCCGGCCGACGCGGCGCCGCCGGGCAGCTTCGCCAGCAGGCTTGCGGGCACGTTGCCGTCCTCGGCGGTCTCAAAAAATTCGCCGCTCTTATAGGCGGAATTGATCCTTTCCAGGGTGTCGATCTGCGCCACCAGCGGGTTGGAATCCAGCCAGATGGTGTTGCCCTCGTTGGTCACCAGTTCCACATGGGCAACCACCTGGTCGCTCTCGGATTCATCCACGATATATTCGGGGTAAATGCCGGTGATGGTGAACTGGAACATGCTCTTGCTGGTGGCGGGAATGGGCTTGGTGTTCACGATCACATAGCTGTCGCCGTCGATTTCATAGTGCCAGTCCGTGGTGGTCACGCTGGCGTCCGGCACGGAAAGGGTCAGCCCGCCGTAGAGCTTGTCTTCCATTTCACCCGTGGAGGAGCCGTCCACGCGCCGGTGCCACACCTGACGGGGAATGGAAATGCGGATCGCGCCCTCTTCATAATCATACTGGCCGGAGAAAGATACGTCGATCTGATACTGCATGGTCAGCTCGGAGGCAGAGGATGTGGAAAGCCACAAATGGTCCTCGTCACCGTCGTCCCGCGTATCCGGCGTGACCCAATGGATATGGATGCTCTCGATCTTGGAGCCGTCGGCCTCGTTTTCTCCGCCGGACCCGCTGTGCCCGTCCGCGGCGGCGCCTTCTCCGCCGCCCTCAGCCCACGCCGTGCTTGTCAGAACAGGCAGATCCGCACAGCTCAGCAGCAGAAGCACTGCGAGTACAAGGGAAACAATACGAGTCATTCTTTTCATGGGCCTGGCTCCTTTGATGGTATTTATCTGACCGATCATTTGATGTTTTCTGAATATGCGCTGACCGATAGATGATTTCTCACAATTTGCTATTTTAGCACAAAGGTTTGTGACTTGCAATACCATGAATCCCCATATATTGAAATAAATCATCAAAATATCCTGTGTTTTATTCCTCCTTGGCAGGCAAAAAGCCTTCCCCGCCGGAAATGGCGAAGAAGGCTTCCCGTAAGGCGCGATGATTTGCCGGTCTTGCGGCTGGAAAACACGTCGAAAATGACGGCCGCCAGCAGCACGCTGCCCTTGACGTATCCTGCCCGGAGTCGGTGCAGCCCACGGCGGACATGCCCGCCAGGGCCCAGGGCACCAGTCAGCCGGCCAAAGGCTTTTTCGTTCAGCATACGAACCTTCCCGCAAATAAGCATTTTCTGGGATATTCTGCTTGATATTGCTTTTCTTCGGTCGTATAATGGGTGTTGTTCAATCATCGGAGG
>Ga0079305_1001270_pt1 | contig 35860 bp, 26 predicted proteins | sample LMS_cellobiose_e_FD_79183 | JGI IMG/M metagenome (GOLD analysis project Ga0079305, IMG submission 79183) | Rumen-fistulated moose microbial communities from Alaska, USA - LMS_cellobiose_enrichment | ecosystem: Host-associated > Mammals > Digestive system > Stomach > Rumen fluid ... | reverse complement strand
TTTGAACAATCCGAATCTTTTGAATACACTCCGTATGGCTTTTACCGGACATGAAGTTTGTCATATTGACAATAATGCGCCTGATGATCAAAAGCATAAGCTTTCCGGGATAGGCGGTCTTGCAAGTCCTTCAACCGGAAAAGCGATTCTTTGCAACAGGGGATTGGGGCTGTCTTTTAGGATCAGCACAGCCGTTCATGAATTCGGACATTTGTTTGGCGTAGGCGATCACTATGATGACAGTTATGATGATTCGGATATACCGGGCATAAGTGACAAATGCATTTGGGGATATGATCACTTAAAGCCTGCGGTTTATTCAAACAATACTATTTGCACATATTGTAAAAATGTTCTCAAAGCCAATATGAGTAACTATTATATCCATTCAATAGGAGGAGCACTATGAAAACGACATTTAGAATCGTTTCGATAATTTTGTTAGCGTATTTAATTTTTGCAATGGTTGCTGGATGCTCGTATAAAATGCCAATACAAACAGCAGAGACGGATACTACCTCAGAATCCGCTGCGATTGAAATATGTCGTGACGACGATTCGTTTTGGGTGACATATGAAGATTTTGCCGCTGCTATAGTCAGCGGAGAAGACGTGAGCGCTGAGCATATGCCGGCCTACAAGGTAAATCCCAAAAGCCTATTTTCAGATACTTTTGTACCTATTGATATCGTCTTTCCTTTTGAAACAGACTTTGATTATGAGGTTTGCATGCGCCCGGAAAAAAACGAGTATGCGTATTCTTGCGATTTTATATTCGACAACGGATATATTGTGGAACCTTTAAAATTTAGAAAAAGCAAAATGATGTCAACCTCTTTTGGGTCATTAAAAGGCAGTGGATCTACGTACGTTGAAGGAAAAGCAAATTCGATCCCGTATCTGAAAAGGAGTTATACTGCGCATTGCTACGAGATCGACAAGGAACTGCACGAACATCGCGCGCTTTACATGATTTGCGGTGACAGCATTTATCGCGTCGGCGTTCATCCGAGTTACCTTGATAAATACGATATATTCTCCGACGAATATATCGACCGCGTGACTTCATATATCAGGGACAATGTCGCTCCGAAGACCGGAGGGCTCAAGGAATACGATCCCGAAAAGAGCTTCCTTGAAATTTACGAGGAAGCGACAGCAAAATGACCTGCGGTTGAATAAGCATAAATCAAGCCCGCCGCTTTTGAAGCGGCGGGCGGTTGTTTTGATGTTTCTTTATTCAGTTTTTCTTTTCGGCGGCTTTTTCGATCTCGTCGAACGCCTGTTTTACGGAACCGTCGTAATAGTTGTCCATCAGTCCCTCGTCGCAGACCTCGGCGATATGAGGATCGATCTTCAGGCTTGCGAGAAGCCTGACGGAAAACCTGTCCGCTATGCTCGAAAAATGAGATTCTCCGAAGGGATATATCTTTTTTCCGCAGTCGGGACACTCGAGCCACGCCATGTTTTCGATCAGACCGATCACCGGCACGTTCATAAGCTCAGCCATGCGGACGGCTTTTGAAACGATCATCGAAACGAGCTCCTGGGGAGTCGAAACGATGACTATGCCGTCTATCGGGATCGACTGGAAGACGGTCAGCGGCACGTCGCCCGTTCCCGGAGGCATATCGACGAACATATAATCCACGTCGCCCCACGCGACGTCTGTCCAGAACTGCTTTACCGTTCCGGATATGACCGGACCTCGCCATACGACGGGGTCTGTTTTATTTTCGAGAAGGAGATTCACCGACATCACGCGTATACCCGATTCGGTGACGACGGGGAGAATGTGGCCCTGCTCGTCGCCCTTCGCGTTTTCCGAAAGACCGAATATGCCGGGAATGGACGGACCTGTGATATCGGCGTCGAGTATAGCGGCGGAATACCCTCTTTCGCACGCTTCACGGGCGAGAAGGGAAGTGACGGACGATTTTCCGACGCCGCCCTTGCCGCTCACGACGGCGATCGTGTGCTTCACGTTCGAAAGCTCGTTGGTTCTTTCCTTGACGGGCTTTCTGTCTTTGCAATTACTGCTGCACGTGCTGCAGTCATGGGTGCAGTTTTCGCTCATTATAAGACCCTTTCAACAAATTTTGAACTATCGATGGATCACGGGTTTTCGGAAACGATCTCGTATACGTTTTTGTTTCCTTTTTTTTCGCATACGCGGATAAGCCCGAGATCGCGCAGCGTCACAAGCGAGAATGAAAGCTTTCTGCCCTGAAGACGTGCGGCTTTTCCGAATTCCTCCGACGTGAATTTTTCCGGAAGAGGATACGGAATGAGTTTATTATACTCCGCTTTATCTTTCAAGTCAATAGAGCCGATTATTTCCTCCGGCACCCGGTTGTCTCTGTGCGAGCCCTTCTTTTTGTCGCGGCTCCATCCGTCGAGAAGCCGGTATTCGCACACTCTCAGGGAAAGCACGTTGAGCGAAAAGCCCGGATCGTCCGTGAATTCCTTTATATAGTATACCTCCGGCAGAACGGACGATACCGTCTGTCCCCGCGTTTTTCTGGGATTGGACACCTCGCCCGTATCGGATACCCACGCGAGGCGTTTTTCCGCCGGAACAGGCTTCACGACCGTGACCGGTATTCCGGAAGAGAGAAAGAAAGCGATCTTTTTTCTGAGGGCGGAAAGACTTCCGGTTTGTATCTCGTATATCCTTCCGCCCGAGATGACATCCGCGAAGTACGGACCGACCTTTATCTCGTGATGACCCGGATCCGGATCTACGAAGAATTTCAGCACGCTGTGGAGAGTTTTTTCCTTCATGACGCCTATCATCTGCTCCGGCGATCCGTAAGTCCCCGCAAGGCGCAGCGCTCTTTCGAGTCTATCCTCCGCGCTCTCCGGGCATATTGCATCAACGCTTGTCAAGACACGTCCCCCTTTATTCCTGATACGTTGATTTTACAGCAAACCGCATAAAAAATCAATATATCTTCGGGATAAACTTGACATAACGCCTCATTCCCGATATAATAATGGTATCGGTCTTATAAAGGGTAAGTTTGCGCTTTAACAGGACCCGTACTCTGCAATCGTTCAAAAAAAGAAAGGCGGTAACTAAATGAAACCCAACGGAGTATTGATATCTTGTATCGCCGCGATCGTTGCTTTTGCCATCGGCTTCGGCATCGTCGCAATAATAAAGGCGGGAACAAAAAACAATCCGGAGGCTCCCCAGAAGACGACTTCGGAAAATGTAAAACGTGACAGCGTCGTGCTTGATCTCAAGAACATGACCGAAAGCATCGTTGTTGCGCAGAGGAGCTTTTTCCCCAATAATAACGCTCTTTACGAAAAACTCAATCTTATAAAATACGGTCTCGAAAAGGGACTTTTCGATCAGAAGACGCTTTCGAGCGAGCTCGAGGCGGCTCTCAGAGAGCTTGAACAGCTCGGCTACTATTACGATTATATCGACAAGGCGTTCGTGACCTCCTCCGACGGAACGGTCTACGGCGCGAAAGCCGACGAAAAGGGACCCATCGGCGGCGGCAAGGGCTATAAGGATATTATAACCAAGGGAACGTATACGGTCACTGACGACAATACGTTCTACGCGGCTTGCGAAAAGGCGAAATCCGGCGACGTTATATTCGTCAAGAGCGACGCTGTCATCGACATCACCGATATGTCCATCACCGACTATCCCAACCTCACTATAAAGGAAGGCGTCACCATCGCTTCCGACCGCGGAAACGGCAATTCGTGCGGCGGCGTCCTCAAATTCTCTCTCCAGGTCTCCATCATGTTCAAGACCTTCAACAACGTCCGCATCACCGGACTCGTTCTTCAGGGCAACGACGGTACGACTCACGAGGGTGAGGAAAAGTACTACGGCACCATCGGCTTTGTCGCTCAGGGCGACGGCGTAGAGATCGACAACTGCGAGATATCCGGCTTCAACACCACGGGAATCAACTGCACCGTGGGCAACACGTATATCCATCACTGCTACATCCACGACATCAAGGGCGAGGGCTACGGAAACGGTATCAGTGTTGCAAAGTCCTCCGTAAAGCTTGAATCCAACCTGTTCAGCAACTGCCGCAACTGCGTCAACGTCACCGGCGCGGTCAACGGTTCTCTCGAAGCGATCAACAATATCGAAGTCGGAAACTCTCTCGGAAGCATGTTCGTCATAAAGGGCGGCGCAACGAAATCCGATCTGGTACCCGAAATGAAGACAAGCTGCGCTTCCGTCATACTCAGGAACAACACCGTTCTCGGAAGCACGCCTTTCGTTCGCTTTGAGGGCCTTCCTTCATACGTTCTTATTGAAAACAACCTTTTCTCCCTCAACGAGGATCAGTACGACGCCGAGGCTATGTACGGTCCCGCGGACGCGCGCGAAGGACTGAAGGGATGCATTTCCTTCAGAAACAACGCGTTCAACATACTTGACCCGTACGCGGCAACGTACTGCGACAACGCAAAAACTCCCGCAGCCGAAACGGGCGAAGGCGCCGGGAACTGAGCTTTTCCGAAAACGCGCGATGACGCATCGCGCGGAAAAGCATAACAAAAGGTGGTAACAAATTGAAAAACAACTTGAAATACATAATCATCGCCGCCGTGTTTCTCGCCGCCGGATGCCTTACGGCATTCTTCACGATGGGAAATACAGCGTCTCCGGCGCAGACGCAGACGGCGACGCAGGACACCGGAAGCGGGATCGCGGCGCAGTCCGTCGAGGAATACCCGGCGCAGACGGTGGAATACAACGTAACGCTTCTTCCGGAAGTGACCTCGAACGTATGGTATGGGAATCCGGAACAGGTGTATAAGATACTCGTCAGCAACAAGACCAGAGCCGTCAAAGGCGGATACAAGGACGCGAACATGTACGATTACGTCAACAACGCCCTGACGGAGCTCGGATCGTTCTCGAGATACTTCAAAAACGAGAACAATCTGACCATGGAGATCAATGGCACCAGATACGGCGCCTACGTCGAAGATGGCGAGTCGCCCATCGGCGGCGGCAAGGGATATAAGGATATCTTCACCACCGGCGACTATATCGTCAAAAACATCACCGAGCTCAAAGACGCCATTTCAAAGGCGAAGAGCGGCGAGGTCATATATATTGAAGGAAACGTTTCCATCGATATCACCACGATAATATCCGGCGGCGGATATCTCGACGTCAAGGAAGGCGTTACTCTCGCCTCCAACCGCGGCGCCATGAACCCGGACGGCACCGTTTCCACCGGCGCGAGGATATACAGCGCGTCGATGGCGAACAAAGCGATATACGCGCAGAAGGGTTCGAGGATCAGCGGTATCACGCTCGAGGGAGGAGACCCCAACCAGCATCTCGCGCACCACGCGCGCGCGTTTTCGGGCGCCGGAGCGCCGGGACATTCGTATTATTACAAGCTGTCCACGCTCCAGACGGACGGGATATACGTCGTCGGCAGCGACGCCGTTATCGATAACTGCGAGATCGGCGGATTCGGACACGCCGCGGTTTTCCTCGCCGTCGGCGTCAAGGACGCTGCGGTCAAGTACTGCTATATCCATCACAACCAGGCGAACGGCCTCGGATACGGCATCTGCCACAACAACGACGCGACCTCTATCGTCGAATACAATCTGTTCAACTACAACCGCCATTCCATCGCGGCTACCGGCGCTCCCAAGACCGGTTATATCGCAAGATTCAATATCGAAATGGGAAGCTCTCTCAGTCACTGCTTCGATATTCACGGCGGATCCGACAGAAAAGACGGAACGAACATCGCGGGTACCTACTGCGAGATATACAACAATACGTTCCTCGCCGATACGAACCCGTACTGGCTCAGAGGCATCCCCGAGGAGTATCAGTACTTCTATCACAACGTCTGCATAAACGAATACAACCAGTATACGACGAACAAGCTCGTAGGCACGAGAGTCAAGATATACGACAACGTATTCGGCATAAAGAACAAGACGGTCAAAGCATGAATGACGCAGCGCGCTCCGCGGTCCTCCGCGGGGCGTGCCGCCGCGCTTCCGGATGCGGAAAACGCGTCCCCGGGAGCGGAAAACGCCGCAAGGCATGGTAAATATTATGAACAAGACCATGATCATACTGTGCGCCGCCGTGTCGGCTGCATTTCTTGCCGCCGGATTCATCACGGGATGGCTCGTCTTTTCCCGAAACGGCAGCGATACGGAGGAGAATATCTCGAAAACGTCTGAAACGGGCTCAGCCTTCGAATCTGAACTCATCGCTCCCGTTGTGACTGCTCATCCCGGAAGCGTATACGATCCCGGGACGGATATCGACGTGCCCGTGATGACGGCTAACTGGTATTCCGACTATGAAAAGGTCCACGGTATAGTCACGGAAGCGAAAACGCTCTCCGCTTCGTATGAAGATAAGGCGGACGAAGCGTACGAGTACGTTTGCGGCGCTCTTTCGGAAGCGGGCGCTCTTTCGAGATATCTGAAATACATCGACAGGATTTCCGTGACGGTGTCCGGCGCCGTTTACGGCGCGCATGATGCCGAAAGCGAGTCTCCCATCGGCGGAGGCAAGGGCTACAAGGACATATACACCACGGGAGACTATATCGTAAGGACGAAAAGCGAGCTTATCGACGCCTGCAATAAAGCGGACGCGGGACAGGTCATTTTCATTCCCTCCGGAGTCGTCATCGACATCTCCGATATTCCGAAATCCGTTGCGGGCTTCTCTCTCAGCGTACATGCCGGCGTCATCATCGCGTCGGACCGCGGATACGTCAGAGAGGACGGGACCGTGTCGACAGGCGCGAAGATCGTTACGTATTCAACGGAATTCAAGGCGATATATCTCAACCGCGGCGCGCGCATGACAGGCCTTACGATAGACGGATACGATCCCGATCAGCATCTTATGCACCACGCCCGCGCTTTTTCCGGCGCGAACGCCCCCGGAAGCTCCGTCTATTACAAGCTGCCCACCGTCTCGCGGTACGGCATACGTATCGTAGGCAAGGGAGTCGAGATCGACAACTGCGAGATATCCGGCTTCGGATACGCGGCGATCATGATAGACAAGGACGTCAAGGACGCGTACGTCCATCACTGCTACATACATCACAATCAGCTCCAGGGCCACGGCTACGGCGTGGAGCATTACGACGGAGCGACGTCCGTCGTCGAGTATAATCTTTTCAATTACAACCGCCATTCCATCGCGGCTACCGGAGCGCCGGTGACAGGATATATCGCAAGATACAATGTGGACATGGGAGACAGCCTCGGTCACGTATTCGACATACACGGCGGCGCCAACCGCGGCGACGGCACTACCATTGCCGGGACTTACTGCGACATATACAACAACACGTTCCTCTCCGACGCGGATCCTTATCTGCTCAGAGGCACGCCGCAGGAATATCAGAATTTCCACCGCAACGTCTGCTTCAAGGAGTACGCGGAATACAACACCGCGAGACTCGTCGGAGTCAGGGTAAAGGTGTACGACAACATATTCGGTATTGAAGAACTCAAGGTAAAACCGTAACAAAAGAAAAATGTCAGCAACTGTAATAATGGCGACCGCGGCGGCGCTCGCGGGGCTTTTTGCGGGAAGCTCCGTCGGCATTACCGTTTTCGCCGGAAAAAAGAAAAACAATGACGCAAAAGCGGAAAAAGAGCGCGTCATCACACCGCAGAAGGTGACGCCGCATCCCGCCGAAAGGCTCTCCGTCAAAGAAAAGCCGGCGGCGGACGTGCTCACCGTGAGTATGCATCCGGACGCGGAAAAGATCCACTCGGAGCTTTGCGATATGAAGCTTTCGGGAAACGCCGATCCGGAGCGTATGCTTTCGCTCGTTTCGGAGCAGGGCTCACTTTCGCGTTATCTGAAATACAAAGACAGCATATCGATAAAAATAGGCGATACGGTATACGGAGCTTATACGGAAGAAGGCGCGTCGCCCCTCGGCGGAGGAGCCGGATACGAAAGGATCGTAACCTCTGGCGATCATACCGTCACAAGTTACGCCGGGCTTAAAAGCGCCTGCGAAAAGGCGAAAAGCGGAGAGGTGATCTTCATCCCGTCCGGAACGCTCATCGACCTCACCTGCGAGGAAAAGAAGGGCGGATATTATATCGAACTCCCTTCCGGCGTCACGCTCGCGTCCGACAGAGGGCGCGTCAAAGAAGACGGAAACGTTTCGACCGGCGCGATGATACGCGGCTGGGGCGGCGGAAAGGCTATCGCAAACGGCTTTGTCATCTGCGGCGAAGACGTCAGGATAACAGGTCTGACCTTCGAGGGACCCGATCCGTGGCGTCACGTTCCGCATCATACGAGATCGTTCTACGGCGAAGACAAGCGCGGACTCGATTACTATTTCACGCTCCCCATGTCGAGCGGGATATATTTCCCGAAAAAGGGATGCGAGCTTGATAACTGCGAGATATCGGGATTCTGCAACACGGCTCTGCTCACGGCGGGAGAAGATACGCACGTCCATCATAATTACATACATCACAACCAGATAAAGGGGCTCGGGTACGGCGTTTACGTCGGTCACGGCGGCGGCGTAATCGAGTATAATCTCTTCAATTACAACCGTCATTCCATAGCGAGCGCCGGATATGAGGACAGTTGGTATATTGCAAGATACAACGTGGATATGGGAGAGATCCTCGACCACGTGTACGACCTGCACGGCGGCGCCGACAGAAAGGACGGCACCAAAATCTCCGGTAAATTCGCGGAGATGTACAATAATACATTCCTTCCCGACGACAGACCTTATCACGTCAGGGGAATACCGGTGGAATATCAGAAATTCTATCATAACGTTCTAATAAATCCCAAGGAAAAGTACGATTTCTCCATCCTCAGGGGAGAAAGAGTAGAGATCTACGACAATATTTTCGGAATAGAGGATAAGACCGTCGTAGAATAGAGGGTACAGAGGAAAGGGAGACAATGAAAAAACAGGGCTTGATTATTTGCGCGGCGGCTTGCGCCGTAGGATTGGCTGCGGGCATAGCAGTAGGCAGCATAGTGCTGAAAAACGGATCCGCGGATCCGAAAACCGCCGCCGATAAAACAAACGGCACGGAGATAACCTTTACGGTACCGGAGATCCCCGCGCATTCAGCCGAGACTTTTGAAGCCGAAGACGTGCCGGCGCCCGAGATCGTTACCGCCAGCTTTTTCGGCGACGCCGAGAAGGCGTATACACTTCTTTCAAAGCTCAAAGATTCCGGCGCGGGCGCGAACGCGTCGACGCTGAAGAGCGTCACCGACGCGGAAGCGGCTTTCTGCGCGTTTTCACGTTATCTTGAATATAAGGACAGCATATCGGTCACCATCGGCGACACTGTTTACGGCGCGTACTGCCCGGAGGGATATCCGGCTATCGGAGGCGGCGCCGGGTACGACAGGATAATAACGTCGGGAGATTATACGGTCAGAACATACGACGAGCTCGTCGACGCCTGCGCCAAGGCGAAAAGCGGCGAAGTGATCTTCATCCCGTCGGACGCCGTCATAAGCGTAGATAAGAACAACAAGGGCGACAGGACGCACCACTTTATGCTCGGAGAGGGCGTCACCCTCGCGTCAGACCGCGGATATGTCAGAGAAGACGGCAGCGTTTCGACCGGCGCGATCATAAAAGGCGACGGCTACGGCGCGTACCTTGCGACGTCTTTCATTTCCTGCGCGTCTTCGAGCCGCATCACCGGACTTGTTATCCAGGGACCCGATCCCATGAGACACGTGAATCACCACACGAGAGCGTTCTACGGCGTCAACGGCGTTGAGGCGAAGGGCAGAAGTTATTATTACGCGATCTCCATGCCCGCGGGCATCAAGATAAGAGGAACGAACGTCGAGATAGACAACTGCGAGATATCCGCCTTCTGCAACGAGGCGATAGGAGTGGAGGACTTCGACGCGCACGTGCATCATAACTACATCCACCACAATCAGATAAAGGGACTCGGATACGGAGTCTGCTTTTATCACGGCGGCGCGATAGTGGAGAGCAATATGTTCGATTTCAACCGCCATTCCATCGCGGGCGTCGGATACGGCGACAGCTGGTATATAGCGAGATACAACGTGGACATGGGAGACGTTCTCGACCACGTTTACGATATGCACGGCGGAGCCGACCGCGGCGACGGAACCAACATCGCCGGAAAGTTCGTCGAGATGTACAACAACACATTCCTTACCGACGACAGACCGTATCACGTGAGAGGCGTGCCCGTGGAGAAGCAGACGTTTTACCACAACATCCTTTTCCACCCGGTGTCACAGTACAATCTCAACGTCCTCAGAGGAGCGAGAACTACGATAAGCGACAATATTTTCGGAATAGGCACTGAAAACGTCGTAAAGTAACGAAAAGCTTTTTCGGGAAGAATATGAACAAAACTTTTTTGATCGCGGCGTTCGTCGCCGCGGCGGGGCTTGCGGGAGGCGTCCTCCTCGGGCTGTTGCTGTCAGGAAGAGAAGCACCGGCGGCGGAGACAAAAAGCGCCGGGATCACGGAAAAAGCTCCCGTCGACCTTATCGCTCAGGAGATCAAAGCCCATCCGGCGTCTGCGTTTTCGGCGGATGAGATCATATATCCCGACGTGCTCACCGCGAGCTATTACGGCGACGGTGAAGAGACGCACAGGATCCTTTGCGAGTTCAAAGCTTCCGTCGGTGCGGACGGTACGTCCGCGGCTGAAAAAGTAAACCCGGCGCTGGCGGCGCACGCGAGCCTGTCGCGCTATCTCGATTACAAGGACAGCATATCGGTCACCGTCGGCGACACGGTCTACGGCGCGTATGCCCCCGAGGGAACTCCGGCTATAGGCGGCGGAAAGGGATATAACAAGATATATACCTCCGGCGACTATACGGTCAGAACGTACGGCGAGCTTGTCGAGGCGTGCTCAAAGGCGAAGAGCGGCGAAGTGATCTTCATCCCGTCGGACGCCGTGATAAACGTGGAAAGCGAGAAGCACGAAGACAGAACGCATCATTTCATGCTCGGAGAGGGCGTGACTCTCGCTTCCGACAGAGGCTTCGTTCATAAGGACGGCAGCGTATCTTCCGGAGCCGTCATAAAAGCCGACTACAATATTCTTTACGGTACGAATTTCATATCCTGCGCCCCGTCCTCGCGCATAACCGGCATAGTGCTCAGGGGACCCGATCCCGCAAGACACGTGGATCACCATACGAGATCGTACTACGGCGTGAACGGCGAAGCGCCGCTCGGAAGCGTGTATTTTGCAAGGATGCCGCTGATCAAGGGCGTCAAAATAGAAGGAGCGAACGTGGAGATAGACAACTGCGAGATCTCCGGCTTTTGCGACGAGGCGATAGGCGTGCACGGCTTTGACGCTCACATACATCACAATTATATCCACCACAACCAGATGAAGGGATTCGGATACGGAGTCTGCTTTTATCACGGCGGCGCCGTGGTGGAGTGCAATTTGTTCAATTTCAACCGCCATTCCATCGCGGGAGTGGGGTACGGCGACAGCTGGTATACGGCGAGATACAACGTGGATATGGGCGACGTGCTCGACAGCGTGTACGATATGCACGGCGGCGCCGACAGAAAAGACGGTACGAACATCGCCGGAAAATTCGTGGAGATGTACAACAATACGTTCCTTACAACGGACAGACCGTATCACGTCAGAGGTGTCCCCGTGGAAGAGCAGACCTTTTATCACAACGTGCTCCTGCTCCCGACGACCGGCTACGCCATGAAGGTCCTTACGGGAGAGAGGGTAAGGATATACGACAACATTTTCGGAATAGAGGATAAGACCGTGGTCAAGTGATCACGTAAAAAACGCTGAAAAAGGAGAATCTGAAATGAAAAAGCATTTTATCTTAATCGCCGCCGCTGCGGCTCTTGCCGGATTGTGGGCGGGATACGCGGCGGGGATCGCTGTGTTTCCCGGAAACGGATCATCCGCGGCGCCGTCCGGAAGCGTAGATAACGCCGTTCTTTCACCTCAGATCCCGGAGGTCCATCCGGCGTATTCTTACGATCCCGGTGTGACCGTCGATATGGACGTGCTGACGGGCAACTGGTATCCCGACAGCGAAACAGCGTACAAGTGCCTCGTTTACGCAAAGAACTCCGCCCAAAAGCTCGAAGCGGAAAACGTATACGACGAGCTGGATTCCGCGATAGTAGCCGAAGGATCGCTTTCGAGATATCTCAAATACCGCGATACGATCTCGATCAACGTGGACGGTACGGTATACGGCGCGTACGTGGAGGACGGAATGTCTCCCATCGGCGGCGGCAAGGGATACGACGGTATAATCACCACCGGAGACTACATCGTAAGAACGTATGAAGAGCTTACCGAAGCGTGCTCAAAGGCAGAGAGCGGCGAGGTCATATTCATTCCTTCCGACGTCACGATAGACCTGAGCATGAAGAAGAGAGATCAGTACTATATAACGCTCAGAGACGGCGTCACTCTCGCTTCCGACAGGGGATACGTCAGGGAAGACGGCAGCGTTTCCACCGGCGCGCTCATAAAGGGCGAGGGCGCGGGATCGACCATTACGACGAATTTCGTGATCTGCAACAGCGGAAGCCGCCTTACCGGACTTGATTTCAGAGGACCGGACCCGATGAGACACGTGGAGCATCACACGAGATGCTATCGCGCGGACGGTTCGTTCGACCATACGATCTACTATAAGCTTCCGATGACCGTCGGCATTGTCGTAGCGGGCAAAAACGTGGAGATCGACAACTGCGAGATATCCGGGTTCTGCAATACCGCAATATCCGTGGGCAGCTACGACGTACACGTGCATCACAATTATATCCACCACAATCAGGTCAAGGGACTCGGATACGGAATAGCGTTCGGGCACGGCGGCGGGATCATCGAGTATAATATGTTCAACTGGAACCGCCACTCGATAGCCGGATCCGGACCCGCGGACAGCTATTACATCGCAAGATACAACGTGGATATGGGAGATTCTCTCGATCATGTATACGATATGCACGGCGGCCGCGACAGAGGCGACGGCACCAACATCGCCGGAAAGTATATCGAAATGTACAACAATACGTTCCTCGCGGACAATATGCCGTATCATGTCAGAGGCGTTCCGGTGGAATATCAGAAATTCTATCACAACGTCGTAATAAATCCCAAGACCAACTATAATTTCGGATCGCTCACCGGGAAAAATATTGAGATTTACGACAATATTTTCGGAATAGAAAAGAAGACCGTTCTGAAATAAAAATCAGCGTCTGAGGAGCGTGCACGCAGGAAAAAATGAAGGGACAAAAAGGAAAGATGATATTCGTCTGCGCGCTTGCCGCCGCCGCGGGACTTGCCGCGGGAATACTTGCCGCAAGCGCGGCTATACCGGGAGACGGCGCAGTGAAAACAACAAGCGGGACTTCCGGTACGGCAAATCCGGAAAACACTCTTACGGCACAGATTATTCAGGAATTTCCAGCGTATGAGTACGATCCGGGCGTCAGACCCGACATGGACGTGCTGACCGCGAGCTGGTACGGAGACGCGGAAACGGTAAGAAACAGTATCGTAAGCGCGCGGACTGCCGCGGCGGAAAACAGGATCGTGAACGCCCGCGACGACGTTATCCTCGCGATAACGAAGCTCGGCTCACTTTCAAGATATCTCAAATACAGGGATTCTCTTTCCGTCACGGTCGGCGATACCGTCTACGGCGCGTACGTCGAAGACGGTGACTCGCCTATAGGCGGCGGGAAAGGGTATAAAAATATCATAACGTCGGGCGACTATACCGTAAGGAATTTCAAAGAGCTTTCGGATGCCTGCGGAAAGGCGAAAAGCGGAGAAGTCATCTTCATTCCCTCCGGCGTCACGATAGACGTGAGCAGGGAAGAGAAAACGTCCGAAGGGTATAATATCGTTCTCGGCGAGGGCGTCACGCTCGCGTCCGACAGAGGATACGTCAGAGAAGACGGATCCGTCTCGACCGGAGCCATGATAAAGGGACACGGCGCGGGAGAGACCATTACCACGAACCTCATACTGTGCAAAAGCGGTTCGCGCCTTACCGGACTTGCGGTGCAGGGACCCGATCCCAACAGACACGTCGAGCATCATACGAGATGCTATAAGCCGGACGGTTCTTTTGACCTGACGGTATTTTACAAGCTTCCCGTGACGACCGGCATAGCGGTGAAGGGCGACGGCGCCGAGATCGACAACTGCGAGATATCGGGCTTTTGCCATACCGCGATAGACCTTACGGGCTTCGACGTTCACGTCCATCACAATTATATCCATCACAATCAGATAAAAGGAAACGGCTACGGCGTCTGCTTCGAGCGCGCCGGAGGAGTCGTAGAGTATAATCTCTTCAACTTCAACCGCCATTCGATAGCCGGCGGCGGACATCCCGAAAGCTGGTATATCGCAAGATACAACGTCGATATGGGAGACGTCCTGAACCACGTCTATGATATGCACGGCAACGGAGGAGTCAAGAACGGGAAGAATATAGCCGGAAGATTCATTGAAATGTACAACAACACGTTTCTTCCCGACGATTACCCGTATTGCGTTCGCGGCGTGCCGGAGGAGTACTATAAGTTTTTCCGCAACGTTGTTATGGGTACGAAAGACAAATACGATTTCTCCATCCTCAGGGGAGAAAGAGTAGAGATCTACGACAATATTTTCGGAATAGAGGAAAAGACGGTCGTAAAGTAACGTGACCGTATCCGCGGCTTGTGCGGAAATAAACGTAACGGGAAACGGAAAAAATGAAAAGAACGACGGTATTCGCATTCGTTCTCGCGGCGGCAGCCGGGCTGTGTGCGGGATATCTCGCCGGTTCGGCGCTTTTGGAAAGACCGCCCGAAACGCCGGAGACGGCGCCGGAAAATACGGCTGAAAGCCGGGAAACGGCGCGGCTTTCGCGTACGGAGATCGCTCTCGATGCTCAGAACGTCGCGGAGCGCCCCTCGTACGTATACGACCCGGGCGTTACCGTCGATCCCGACGTGCTTACCGCGAACTGGTACGGCGACACCGAAGCCGTGCACGAAAGCCTTCTCGAAGCAAAGAATTACGCCGCAAAGCCGGACCTTCCGGACGTTTATGACCGCGTGATTTCCGCCGTGACTTCTCTTGCCTCGCTTTCAAAGTACCTTGAATATAAGGAAACCGTTTCGATCACCGTGGGCGATACCGTATACGGCGCGTACACGGAGGACGAAGCTTCTCCGATAGGCGGAGGCAGGGGATACGGCGAAATATTCACCACGGGCGATTATATCGTCACGAATTACAAAGAGCTTTCCGAGGCTTGCAGAATTTCCGGCGACGGAGACGTCATTTTCATACCGTCCGGCGTGACGATAGATCTGACGTTCGAGGAAAAGCCTGAATTTTCCGAATACCATCTGTCCCTTCACCGCGGAGTTACGCTCGCTTCCGACCGCGGATACGTAAAGGAAGACGGATCGGTCTCGCCAGGCGCGAAATTATGCGGATACGGCGGCGGCAAGGATATGGCGAACGCTTTTATATACTGCAACGCCGGAGCGCGCATTACCGGACTCGTTATTCAGGGACCCGATCCCGAAAGACATATCGAGCACCATTACAGGGCGTTTTCCGCCGGCGACGCGAAGGGGAGCGCGTATTACTGGTCGCTTCCGATGGTACACGGGATAAACGTGAAAGGAAAGGACGTCGAGATCGACAACTGCGAGATATCCGGCTTTGCTTACGCCGCGGTCCTCGTCAACGCCGGCGGCTTTTACGCTCATCACAATTACGTACATCACAATCAGCTCAAAGGTCTGGGCTACGGCTTTGCGTTCGACGGCGCCGGCGCGGGCGGCATAATAGAGTACAATCTGTTCAATTTCAACCGCCACTCGATATCCGGCTCCGGACTTAAGGACGTATACTATACCGCAAGATACAACGTCGACATGGGCGACGTTCTCAACCACGTATACGATATGCACGGCGGCGCGGACAGAGGCGACGGCACGGATATCGCGGGAAAATTCGTCGAGATATACAACAACACGTTTCTCGCCGACGATTATCCGTATTTCGTTCGCGGCGTACCGGTCGAATATCACAGGTTTTACCGCAACGTCGTCATAGGTACGAAAGACAAATACGATTTCCGGTATCTCACCGGGAAAAAGTATGAGATATACGACAATATTTTCGGGATAAAGGAAAAGACGGTCGTTAAGTAAACGGAACGTATCCGGCTTTATCGGAAACTAACGTAACGGAAAGCAGGAAAAATGAAAAAAACGATGGTATTCGTATATGTTTTAGCGGCGCTTGCCGGACTGTGGGCGGGCTTTTTTACCGCCCGTGCCGTTTTCGCGGATAAAACGGAAGAAAACAGAACGTCTGCGACGGAAAAAACGGAAAACGGCGAGGCGGTGCTTCATGCCGCAAGGATCGAGGAGCATCCCGCGAGCGCTTACGATCCCGGCGTCAGAGCAGACGCGGACGTGCTCACCGCAAACTGGTATCCTGATACGGAAAGCGTACACACGGATCTTCTTTATGCAAAGCGCTCGGCGCAAAAACGCCAAGTTGAAAACGTGTATGAAGAGATCAAAAACTCTCTGACCGCTCTCGGATCGCTTTCGAATTATCTGAAATACAAAGAGAACCTTTCCGTCACGGTCGGCGATACCGTGTACGGCGCGTATACGGCGGAAGGAACGCCTTCCATCGGCGGCGGAAAAGGCTACGACCGCATCGTTACCACCGGAGATTACGTCGTCAGGACGTACGCGGAGCTCGTCGAGGCGTGCATCAAGGCGGGCGAGGGAGAGGTGATCTTCATTCCGTCTGACGTAACGATAGACGTTACCATGGAATCAAAGCCGGATAATTCCGGCGGCTGCTATATAGTGCTTCACAGAGGAGTCACCCTCGCGTCCGACAGAGGCTTTGTCCGCGAGGACGGAAGCGTATCGACCGGAGCAAAGATATGCGGATACGGCTTCGGAAAGACCAACCTGTCCTCCGGATTTATATACTGTAATCCGTACGCGAGGATAACCGGACTTGTCATCGAGGGTCCCGATCCCATGAAACATGTGGAGCATCACACGAGATGCTACCGCTTTGACGGATCCTTCGATCACACGATGTATTACAAGCTGCCCATGCCCAGAGGCATAGAAGTTAACGGAAAGAACGTGGAGATCGACAACTGCGAGATATCCGGCTTCAGCAGCGTCGCGATAGCCGCTAGCAGTGAAGAGATACACGTTCATCATAACTACATCCACCACAATCAGATAAAGGGACTCGGATACGGCGTCGCTTTCGGCGGAGGCGGACTCATCGAATACAATCTGTTCAATTTCAACCGCCACTCCATAGCCGGATCGGGAAGGTCCAACCAGTATTACGTGGCAAGATACAACGTGGATATGGGAGACAGCCTCAGTCACGTGTTCGATATGCACGGCGGCGCCGACCGCGGCGACGGCACGAACATTGCGGGAAAATACATAGAAATGTACAACAATACGTTCCTTTCGGACAGCAATCCGTATCACAGACGCGGCGTTCCGGTGGAATATCAGATCTTCTATCACAACGTGGTGAAGAACGAGAAGGGGTATTACAATTTCAGCCGTCTGGTCGGAGAAAAAATGACTCTCTACGACAACGTTTTCGGAATAGAGACGAAGAAGGTGCTGAAATAACGCGCATATGCTCAGTATCAGGAATCTTACCAAGTCATACGGAAAAACCGTTGCGAACAACAATATCAGTTTTGACGTCGGAGAGGGCGAGGCGGCGGTACTTCTCGGACCGAACGGCGCCGGCAAATCGACGCTTATCAAATCCGTTGCGGGGCTTTTGAGGTACAGCGGGAATATAGAGATCTGCGGATACGACAACAGAAGCCCGGAGGCGAGAGCGCTCATCGGATACGTTCCGGAGATCCCGGCGGTGTACAGTCTTTTGACCGTAACTGAGCACATAGAATTCATCCTGCGCGCATACAAGGTCCAGGACAGGTCGTTTGCCGACGAGCTGATGGAAAGATTTGAACTGACTGACAAGCGGGACAAGCTCGGGAAGGAGCTTTCCAAGGGGATGCAGCAGAAGCTTTCCATATGCTGTGCGCTTGCGTACAGTCCGCGCATCGTCATATTCGACGAGCCGATGGTGGGACTCGACCCCCACGCCATAAAGGAACTGAAAAATCTCATTTCCGAACTGAAATCCCGCGGAGCTTCCATCCTTATAAGCACGCACATGATAGACAGCATAGAGGGCTTTTGGGATACGGCGCACATTCTGATGAACGGCTCTCTTGCGGCAACGATGCACAGCGGAGGCGTTCCCGAAAGCGCGCAGAAGCTCGAAGATCTCTTTTTTGAGATAACGGAACAGCACGGATCATGAAGAGCCCCCTTTTATACGTTCAGCTTACGACAGCGAAGAACGAGCTGAAGGAAACTCTGAAAAAACCGGCGAAGCTCATCCTTTCGCTGTTTCTCGTTTTTCTGATAGCCGGGAATTTCATTCTCGCCGGCTTTTCATCGGTCGGAGACGAGACGAGAGACCCGTGTGAGATCGCCGCGATGGCGCTCGCGCTTTATACGTTCATGGCGGTCACCGTCATGAGCAGCGGATTTACGAAAAGCGCCGCGATGTTCACCATGGCGGACGTGAATCTGATCTTCACGTCTCCGGTTTCGAAGGCGGGCGTGTTCGTATACGGAGCCGTAAAGCAGATGCGCTCATCCTTTGTGCTCGGATTTTTCATCCTTCTCCAGTATTCATGGCTGCGCGATTCGTACGCGATAGACGTGACCGTCATTATTTCCGCTTTCTTTTTCTATTCGCTCACGCTTTTTGCGGCAAATCTGCTTTCAATGGCGGTCTATATCCTGACGAGCGCGCGGGAAAACGTAAGAAAAATGATCCGGATCGGCATGTGGACCGTATACGGCGCGGCGGCGGTGTATATGGCTGCCGGTGCGATCGCCGGAAGCGGCGGCATCGTCGAAAGGATAATGGGCACGGTAACGCCGCTTTTTCTGCTTCTCGTACCGATCAGCGGTTGGGGAGCGCTCGGCGTGTGGGGAACGATATCCTCGGAACCTCTTTTCATAATTATGGCGTCCGCCGCGTTTGCGGCGCTGATAATCGCCGCGTTTGCCGCGGTCATCAGGTCCGGCACGGACTATTATGAGGACGTGATCTCGGGCGCGGAAACGCTTCAGACGATCGAGCAGGACCGTAAGGACGGGAACATTGCCGAAAACGTGCCGAAAAACGTGAAGCTCGGCAAAAACGGCATCGGAAAGGGCTTCGGCGCGGACACGCTTTTTTATAAGCATATGGTGGAAAACAGACGGGCGCGCACGAAGTACATATCCACGGCGGGAATATTCACCGTGCTGAGCGGATGGATATTCGGCGTTCTGATGCGCGACGGCGGGATCATTTTCGTATTCGTGTTCACCACGTATATACAGATCTTCACCATGTTGATGGGCAGGTTCAACAAGGAGCTTACAAAGCCCTATATATATCTTATCCCGGAGCCGCCCTTTAAGAAAATGCTCTGGGCGTCGCTTGAAACGCTCATAACCACGGCGGTCGAAGCGCTTCTTTTGTACGTTCCGCTCGCTTTTGTCGCATCCGATTCGGCGTTTATCACGGTCACGTTCATCTTCGGAAGGATATCCTTCGGGATGATATCGGTGGCGGTGAACGTGTTCGTCGGAAAAATGTGGAGCGGTACGGTGCCGAAAGCGCTGGAGAGCCTTTTGTATTTCTCGTTTTATCTCATCTTCGCCGCTCCGGGTGTGCTGCTCGGATTCCTTATCCCTCCCATATTCGGATCCGCGGAGATATTCTCCGGCTTTTCGGTGCTGATTATGTCCGTCGTGAACGCTTGCGCCGCCGCGGCGGTGATGTATTTTTCGAGAGACGTGCTCGTATGCCCCGAATTCGGGGACAAATAATCATTTTGCGCCGCATCCGCGGCTTTGAAGGCTTATGGACAACATACCGGATATACTTCTTTTGAGCTACGTAGGCGACGCGGTGTTCGAGCTTATCGTCAGGGAAATGCTCGTGAAAGAAAACGCCGCAACGCCTTTTTCCTGCAACAAAAAAGCGCTCGGTTTTGTCAGCGCTCCGATGCAGGCGAGGGGCGCGCGCCGCCTCATTTCAATATTCACACCTGAGGAAAACGATGTTTTCAGAAGGGGCAAGAACGCCAAAAGCGCCTCGAACCCCCGCAATACGTCGATTTATACTTACAGGCTCGCCACGGGACTTGAAGCCGTGTTCGGCTACAATCATCTCTCCGGCAACGACGAAAGGAACAGAAAACTGTTCGAATACGGATTTCTTACGTCCGACGCGTGACGCGCAGATCGGACGTACCGGATGCCTCTGAGAAAGGAGGAACGCAATGAAACACAATACCGCGCATGAATATACGCCGGGATCATTCCCGGATCGCCCGTCGGATCGCGGCGAACTTATAAAAGACGCCGGGATGACGTTCAGGCAGACGAACGAACTTAAAGGCGATACGGCGGCGAATGTTTTCGGATGCGCCGCGAAATGCGTGTGCGCGTTCGTACTTTGCTTCGCGCTTTGCGTGTGCATTTCGCAGGGATACATGCTTTCTCCGGATCATCTCATGACAGCCGCGGCGGCGCTTTTTTCCTGCGTCTCTTTCTCGCTTCTGTTTTTGGGCGGCAAGGTGTCGATCGTCGGAGCCGTGCTTTCCGTTATAACGGTAACGGCGCTCGTTTTGATAAATTCCATCAACGTGTCCGCCGTAAAAGACGGCGAGTTCTTTGCCTCTTACGTCGGAACGCTGCTTTTTGAAAAAGGATACGGCTTTGCGGAAGCGTTGATCGGTGACGCCTCGCTTTCTTCGAGGGAAGCCTTTGTGGCGATGCTGTCCGAGACGGGATTCGCCGCGTTTTCCACGAGGATTTCCGTTTTTATGGCGATGCTGTTCGCTTTTATAATCGCGTACTGCATCATGGGGAAAAAGCTGAGGATAGTCATGTTCAGCCTTTTCATCGCGTCATACATGGCGTTTTCGTTCTTCACGGGATTTTTCCCGAAGGCGAACGCTTTCGCTCTGTTCGTATGCGCGATAGCTTCCGTATACTTCATGCTCGTTTACGAGCACAGCGGAAGCTCTCTTTCGTCTGAAAATATAAAGGAGCCGCGTGAACACGCCGCTTTTGCAAAGGTCGATCCGTCGATATGGAAGGCGGCTCTGTTTTTTACGTTTTCTTTCTCGCTTTCCTGCTTTATCGGAAGTCTGCTTTCCCTTGATACGAATATGTTCGTTTTTCTGCCGCTTTGTCTCGCTTCGTGCGGCGCGGTGCTTTGCTTGTACGCCGGATTTTTCTCAAAGGGTCTTATAAAGGACAGACGACTGAAAAACGCGGCGCGGATAGGCGGGATCGTTCTCATTCTCGCTCTTGCGTCTCTTGACGTTTTCGTCTTCGACGTGCTTTACGACGTGCCGTCTGACGTGAGGTACTGCATCGGTACGCTTTATTACAGAGCGGCGGGGATACCTGTGACCGAGAGCACGACGCGAACGGCTGGCGTACTGTCGCTTATCAAACCTCATCAGATCTACCTTTACAGAAGCTCCTCCGGCTTTGCGGCGATGTCGCTTCGCATATCGGCTTTTATCAGGGCGCTTTGCGTTGTACTTTCCGCCGCCGCCGTTTTGCGTGAAAGGTTCGGATATATCCTTACGGCGTTTACGGCTGTCTCGGCTCTTGCCGCCGCGTTTTTCCTCGGATTCGACGCCGGCGCGGTCTTTGCCGTCGTGTTCCTTCTCGGCGCGATCGCCTCTTATATCATTTTTCTCCCCGGAGAGCTGAAGGCGAAAAAGAAGGAAAAAGCGGCGCTTTCGGAAAGCAGAAAACAGAACAAAAGAGCGTCCGGAAAGCTCGGATTTTACGATCACGCAAAGCAGGGGTTTGCCGGAGTGGTTTGCCTTGTGATGACCACGGTGATGGCTTTTGTCGTTTTCGATCCGTCGAGCCTTTCCGCCATGCCCGAGATAAGCGCCATTGAAAATACGATGTATGAGATCCGCGTGGCGATAAACAGCCATATAAAAAGCGAATCCGCCGCAAACGCTCAGCTTGTAAGCGCCGACTTCGGAGGAGGAATGGTGTCCGATGAGCGCATAACGTACAACGACGTGCTGAAAATGTATGTGCTGACCGACGAATCCGGGCCGCTTTATCTGAGAGGATGGGTAGGAAAGGAATACGAGGACGGCGTATGGAGCGGCGCATCCGCCGTGGATATAATGAGATTCAGGCAGGAATTCAAGGACGTTTTTCCCGCCGATATGCTTTATAAGGAGTTTGCCGACGAATTTTCTCCCGACGTTTTCTATCTCAATTACGCTTCGGTGGCTTCCATGATGAGCAGATACGATCCGAAAGCGCTCGGACTTTCCCGTAAAACGAACGCGGCGGTACGGTACGCCGTAGACGGATCCAGACTCCTTTTGCTTCCGTCGTATTCCGTTTTCGGAATGACTTCGCTCGTTTCGCTCGTAAGTGAGAACGGCGGAAAGGCGTCGTTTTCTTCGATCGGAGATTCGGTCTTCCGCGTTTCTGTCGCCGGAAATCCGGGAGATCTTCAGTTTTCCGTTTCCGCCGTGGTGCCTGATTATTCGCATCCGGATTTCCTTGAGACGACGAAAAAAGCGATTAAGGATTACAACAGAATTACGGATCTTCTCCTTGAAAACGATTTCTTCGATGTCAGAGAATACGCCGAGATGTACGAGCTGTTCGGTGAAAAATATAACCCGAAGACGTCCGGATATTACGATGCCCTCATAAAAAGCCGTACCGTGGCGGAGGCGGAGAGAAAATACAGGGATTACGTTTACAGAGAATACACCGGACTTTCCGCAAAGATCCGCAAGAGCGACCGCATGAGAGAGCTTTACGAACAGATAACGGAAAAAGCTCCGGACCGCCTCGACAAGATCTTCGCGGTAGCAAGATATCTTCAGAGAAACTATATATATACCGTCGCTCCGCCCAAGAGCGATCCCGGCATAGGCGACTATATAGAGGGCTTCCTTTTTGATACGAAGCGCGGTTACTGCACGCATTTCGCCACGGCGATGGTGAATCTGCTGCGGGTAGGCGGGATCCCGGCGAGATATGTGGAAGGCTACCACGTCGATTCCGGTACGCAGGTGGAGAGAGTCAGACCCGGCGGAAAATACTCTTACGTTTACAGCGTGTACGACAAAGAGGCTCACGCATGGGTCGAGGCGTATATCGACGGCGTAGGCTGGATGATGTTCGAATGTACCGCCGGATACGGAGGCAACGCCGCGTCGTCCGAGCAGGGAAGCGTTTCTCCTCCGAATACCGACGATCCCCCGGTAAGCGGCACGGACGATCCTCCGTCTACCATGGAGATCACCGGACCCGAAACGGGAGAGATATCTCCGCCCGTCACGCCCGGCAAAATCCCCGGCGCCGGAGAGAAAGACGTGCCGGCTGCGCTTGTCGCGGCGGCAGCGGTCGCTACGGCGGTGATACTCGCGGCGCTTGTGCTGGCGCTCAGAGTGAGGATAGTCAGAGCTTTAAGACGCAGAAAATTCATGCAGTCCGGAAAGCGCGGCGCACATGAAATGATGACGTATCTTGCGCAGATCATTATATACTGCGGCAAGGAGTATTCGTTTGAAAGCGCGGACGACATAGCAGAATCGGTACGCCGCAACGTGTCGCGGTTTACCGACGCCGGGCGCATAGAATACGTTGTCGATACCCTCCGGAAGAGCGAATTCTCGGACTTTGAGCTTGAAAAAAGACAGCGCAAGGAGATTTGCTCGTATCTGCTCGACCTTTCCGACAGGATATATTCCGGAAGCGGGCTTTTCGGCAAAATATACGGCAGATACATACTTTGCCGCATTTGAAAACGTGAAAAAGGCGACAGCCTTTGGATAAATCAAGAAAATAAAAAAAATCAAGAAAATCAGAAAGGTTTTCCGGTATGGCAGAAAAAAGACAGTATAAATACGATTTTTATCCGAAGAGGATGGCGAGCTGGTGGAACGACGTCGACGTGCTCCTGTGGCCCGACGTCACGGTAAAGGAAAAGATCAGAAAAAGAGCGAAAGCGTTCCATGACGCGGGCGTGGATTCGGTCATGAACTACGGACTCCACATGAGGTTCGATTTCTCGGACTATTTCCAGAACCTCCACGGATACATGAAGGACGTCTGCGACGAGCTCCACAAGTACGGGATCAAATTCGTGGATCACTACACGTGCAACCTGATCGAGAGACCGAGAGGGCTCGACGAATTTTACAAGCTGCACAGATCTCACAGACACCACATCCTTCTCCACAAGGATTTCGACGCGGCTCCTTACGCACAGTACGACGGACACCGCTTCTGGGATCTTTGCGAGGTGGATTTCCGCGACGGCTCGAGGGGCTATACGAACAATTATCAGGCTGAGCTTTTCTGCCATAACAATCCCGAATTTCTCGAGATGCACAAGAATTATCTCAAGAGACTCATCAGGGAAGTACCGATCGACGCGATAGAGGTCGACGATATGTGCGAGTACGCGGGACTCGCGGTATGCGGATGCAAATACTGCCGCGCGAGATTCAAGAGAGATTACGGTATGGATATCCCCGATCTTTCCGACAAGGATTTCTGGGGCGACACATCCGGTCATCCGTATACATGGGGCAATTACAAGAATCCCGCTTTCAGAGCTTTCCTCAAGATGCGCGTCGAAAGCATCAGAGATCATATAGCGATGGTCAAGGAAGCCGTCGGCGATATACCGCTGTTCACCTGCTGTTCCGCCACCGGCCCGATGGTGCTCAACGCTCTGTCTCTCGATCTTGAGGCTTCCTCTGATATCCTCGACATGGTCATGCTCGAAAACTGCGGACTTACCACGGCGTCGGCAAACTGGATAGCGAAAGACGCAGAGGCGATGCAGCAGAGAGATATCGCGGCTAAGATGGGCAAGGCTCCCGCTGTCGCTCTCAGCTACACGACATTCCCCGACAGCGCTTATCTCGGATGGGCTCTCGCACGCTTCTGGAGCGCCGCAAACTGGTCCAGCACCATGAACGGCCGTCTCGACGTTGAGCCGGAGGAAAAGCCCTGCGAGGAAAAGCTTGTCGCGCCCGTTTACAAGTGGGAGCTCGAAAACAGTCAGATCGATCCGCACGCGTCCGAATACGTTATAAACGCGCGTCTCGTCAACAACCGTTACAACAGGATAAACGGCTGGAAGAGCGAAAAGGGCGTTGAATGCTGGGGTCTCGTTACCAAATGGGCGGAGGCGATGGTCAGATCGAGCGTTCAGTACAGATTCGTAAGGTTTGAAGAACTTGCCGACGCCAAGGCGCTCCTTTCCGAGGATACGTCGATCGTAATGGAATCCAACGCCTGCGTTTCCGACGCGCAGTTTGACGCCATAAAGGAATATCTCGAAAAGGGCGGCAAGCTCATAATGACGCTCCCGTTCGGAGATTACGACGAGAACGGCTTCGAAAGATCCGTAAAGCTTTCCGATCTCATTGCGAAGGGAAAGTATGCCGGACTCAAGATAGTTTCCGGTGCTTCGGACCTTCCGGCGCTCATTGAGTCAGGCGACATCGTTCCCAACGTCAAGATCATCAAAGGCGATCCGAGAAGATCGTTCAGACTTGCAAAAGAGGACGGAAGACTCGTTATCCATATTATGAACACGGCGCTTACCGGCGTTCCTCACAAGTGGCTCACGACCTTCGGAAACAGGGTGCTCGACCGGCTCGAAACCGACGTGAAGGATCACTGCTACGAGATCGAGATAACGGGCAAGGATCTTCCCGAACTCCGTGAAAAGAAGGCGAAATCCTACGAATTTTCAGGCTCACGCGGCGTAAAGGTCGAAAAGACCGAAAACGGATACAAAATGAAATTCGACCTCTCCGGATCGCTCATATACGCGGTCATAGAGTGACGCCGTGCAGCAGAGACGGCTTCTCGCTGCTTTGCATACAGACAAATCTTTCATCACATTCCCGGGTCCCGGCGCGCTTCGCTGCGCCGGGACCCTGCCTTTTCTCCCGCCGGCGGCTCCCTTCTCCCCGCAGCCCCCGCCCGCGCCCGCGCGCCCCGCAAAGCGGGACGCGCACGGCGCCGCGGCGCCCATACGGGCGCGGCGCGGGCGGGAAGGCGGCACCCGGCACACGGCGGCTGTGATCGAACCGAGCAGCAAAAAAAGAGCGGCGCGCAAAAGCGCGCCGCCCGGGAGCATATTCAACTTTTTTCGTTATTCCGCGTCGTACGGAGCTTCAGGAACGATCAAAGCCGCGACGATGTATACGATCAGCGCGGGACCGAAGCATCCGAGGATCACGAATATGAGCCTCACTATAGTGGGATCGATGTTGAAATATTCGCCTATCCCTCCGCAAACTCCGCAGAGCATGCGGCTCGTCCTGCTTCTGTATAACTTCTTTTCCATGATCTTTCTCCCTTCGTTTGATTGGTTTTATACGTTTTTTGTTTGTACGTTCTTTACAGTCCGATATCGCTCATGTTTACGATATCGAGAGTCGGGAAGTACGCTTTTATGATCTCGTCGTACTTGTATCCCTGCTTGACCATGACGTCAATGGCGTATTGACTGATACCTACGCCGTGTCCCCATCCTTTGCCGGTTATCACGTATGCGAAATCCTCTGACGTGATCTCGGTCGTGCCGCTCGCGGAAAGTACGGACGGAGCATCCTCGAGCTTCGATACCGACGTCTCCCCGTTTTCATCTGCGGATATGACGTAAAGATCCTCGGTCGCAAGATCCACCGAATTGTCGGGCGTGTTTACCGAAACGAGAGTGGTTTCGAGCGGCTTTTTCGAAACCGTGAAAAGCGCGCTCTTGACGTATCTCTGCAGTATGTTCCTGACCTCGTCCGACTGTCTGTATACGGCTTTCGTGCCGTAGATGTCGGTCAGAGTGAGCTCGTATGCGTACCCGTTTTCCAGATACCTTGAGATAGTCAGATCCGCGATGCCGTCCTTGAGCTTCTTTGCGATCTTAGTCTTCGCCATCAGATAATCGGAAAGCTCCGCTCTCGAAACGACCGTCGTCCACAGCCCGTTTGACCACTTCTCATAAGGTTCCCATGGCGTATCTACGGAAACGAGATACGGATATTCCGTCGCGGACCAGTCCCATGCGTCGTTGTAGCTGATGGTGGACCCGCCGGAGATCGCATGGTAGAACGTGAGCGCCGGTTTTCCCTCGTAGGCGCATATCATGCCTTTCGTATCGTCGACCGCCTTCGCCGTGGTGGCGTTGGCGCGCTTGAGCCCGCGGTACGCCTGACAGTGGGATTCGTCGCAGAAATCGTAATCGTCATGCGGATGCTTGACGTAATATCCGCCCATGGTGTATGATCTGAGGATGATCGCGAAGGTTTTGAGCGATTCGTAAGGCCATTCCGGGTCGACCTCGTAGGGAAGGATACCTTTTACGTAATCCTCGAGATCGAGTGTGTTTATCATCGTGATACCGCCTTCGTCACAGCGGTATTCGAAATCTCCCGCGTAGGAATAAGTGACCTCATTCATCAGATAATAGGTCTGCGCGCCGCCGTTCGGCTGAACGGGATATACGTAAAGCCTTAAAGACGTCGTTTCTATCTTGAAGAGGACGTCGAGCGTCTGGCTGTCGAGCACCGCAAGGACGGTTTCCGATCCGCTGTAAGGCTTGAAGTTTTCAACGCCGTTTTCCGAAAGAAGCGTTTCCTTTTCCGCCAGCTCGTTTTCCGAAAGACCGCTTCCCGCACCTATCCGGTAACCCGTATCGGTCACGAACATATAACAGCCCATGGCTTTTACGACGTCCGGAAGATCTTGCACCGCGCCGGAAAATTCGTCCGCGGTAGCGTAAGATTCGTCGGAAACAAAGCAAAGCGGCGAATATGAATAGGAACTCGTCGTTCCGTCGTAAGACGCCGCGGACAAAAGCCCGGACGCGGCGTTATGAGCGTATTTATCCTTCGTTATCAGTATTTTGACCGGGGATATCGTGATGGGAAGAGGATCACCGTCGACCTTTGAATAAAGATTTAATCCGAGATCTCCCGTCGATTCGAGAGTCTGGCTGAACACGCGGCAGTCGATGGTCGAAAATTTGAATTTCTTCGCCACACGTATCATGTGATCCGTGACGATGGGGAAGAACGTCACGTCTCCGTCCGCAGACGCGTGAAATATCGAATAGAACGCGGAATACAACAGTCCCGCAAGCATAAGTATCGCCAGAACGATGGCAAATACTCTGTAAACCGGCTTTTTACTCAACGACGTACTCTCCCCTCACCATTATGTAAGCCAGATCCGAAACCACGAGCACGCCTCTGCCGTCGTTTCCGCGGGGAATGAGGCAGATATCGTTCTTTACGAGCTCGTCGCCGTCATAGAGCTCCTTTGACGACGTCATATCGGCGACGCCCTGGTCTGAAAAAGGCGATATGGCGACACAGCTTCCGGCTCTGTGAACTACCTCGACGGCGCCTTTCGCCATTATTTTCTGACCCTTTTTAAGCTCGAGGACCGTGTAAACGGATAGAGATTTAGCGTCTTCTAGCTGTTTTTTCAGGTTTTCAAGCTCTTCGGTCACGGAGTCGACGGTTTCGGCGGCGGCATCGTACGCCTGCTTTGCTTCTTCGTAGCCTGCTTTTACCGTTTCCAATTCTTTTTTCAGCGCGTCGAGCTCTGCTTTTGAACTCTCATAGCTTTGTTTGGTGCTTTCAAGAGCTCCGCTGAGCGCCTCGATCTCCTGAGTCACGGCGGCGGAAGCGCTTTTGATGACGGCGGGCTTGAGTACCTCGTTTACGTAGCTGAGAGTGATGAGAGGATCGGAGGAGCCTCCGGAAGCGGCGCCGGAAGTTATGTACAGCCCGGCGGCAAGTATGGAAGACGCGATAACGAGCGCGGTGGCGACCGATATGATTTTGGTTTTTGCTTTGGATTTCATTTTTATCATCCTTTCTTAACTGAGGAGAACGAAAAGTTTTCTTTGCGAATACCTTTCGTTGAACGCCACTATGCTCTGCTTGTACATCGTGGCAAAGTCGATTTTGTAGAAAACCGTATTGTGGATCATTTCATACGACGCCGACGCTATCTCGGGTACGGACGGCCCGAGCATGAAGCCGAGATCGTAATAACCTTTATTCGTGATCTTTTCGATCATCGCCGCAGAGCGTTCGTCGGACAGATAATAGTAGGTGCACAGCTCGCTGAAAGCTTTCGCGTTTTTTCCGTATGAAGCGGCGGAGAGCGCCTGTATGGCGGCGCCGGACAGATCGGTATCGGGCGCGTTGTTCAGAACGAACACCGCCTGCGCGCTCGGATCGACGTACGAATTGTACGAAGTGTATTCCGTGTCATACGAAGGAAGAGGCACCGCGCCGGTCCCGAAGGAGGAGTCGTAAAGACGGCTTATGGCGGAAACCTTTGAGAAACAGAACAGCGTCTTGCCCTGAGAGAAGATCTCGAGAGACGATCCCTCTCCGGAATCCTTCTCGGAAACGAACATCTTGTCGGAATCTATGATAGACGTTATGAGGCTCATCAGATCACGCGACTTTTTCGTGTTGAAGTTCATCTGCGGCGCTCTCGGCGCGTCGTTATCCATCGTCTTTATACCTGAGGAAGCCCACACGGCGTCGCAGAAAGCGGCGTCGTCTTCCGCGGAAAGTATCGGCGTATAGCCCTTTGCCGACGCGATCTTGGCGTACATCATGAGAGCGTCCCACGTCCAGCAGTTCTGCTCGACGAGCTCGAGCGGATCGCGCAGGGAAAGGGAATTCATGAGCGATCTGTTGTAAAAAACGCTCCAGTATTTTTCGGGAGAATACGTGTAATCGCCGATGACGCCGTATATCATGCGTCCGGCGGTGACGGAATTCATCGCTTCCTGATCGTAATACGGCTTTGAGTAATCCACGTACGGAAGGGACTTCACGTTCATGAACATACCCGCGGAAACGAACGGCGCCATGAGGCTGTACGGAACGATGATGATGTCGCATATATCGTTCCCCGCCATGTATTCGGCGTATACGGTATCGTAAAATTCCGCCTGCGGTATCCTGACTTCGGAGATTATCGCCTTCAGTTTTTTCTCGGCAAGCTCGTTTCTTTCATTGACAGCCGCGTGAAGCGGATCTGTGCTGCCGCTGGAAAATATATAACTCGGGTCGTAGGCGGCTATTCTCAGCACGCCGTCGCCGAATTCCGGCAGGGAAAGCTCGGCGAGACTGTTCAGGACCTTCGCCTTTGAAAGATCCTGACGCGCCTCCGGCAGCAGCGATTTGGAGAGCTGCGATATCGGTGCGTAATCATCCGCGGCGGTCGGATTGTCCTTCGATCCGGGGTCCTTCACGCTGTAAGTGCATGAATAGACGGAAAGAAGCACAAGAAGACAAAAAAGCGCGGACAAGAATTTCCTTATATTTATCTTCATGGATCGGAACACCCATCCTTGACAATGCTGTTTTATGCTTTATGCGCAATTTCGTATAAAACTCCAAACTTATTATATCATTTGCGGATGTATAAGTCAAGTTTGCCGTTTTGAATTTTGATTGAAGATTTCGAGCGCGGCGGACGCGGACATATACGGACGTCGTAAGACGCGCAGATCAAACGTCTCTTTACATTTTTCCTTTTGTATGGTAAAATCATACCACCAAGACCGAAAGGAAAACGAAAATGTACCAATTTGAAAAGCAGGACACCGCGGTGGAGCTCAACACCACTCTCGGAGTCATAAAGATCTATCTTTTTCCGGATAAGGCGCCGAAAACAGTGCAGAATTTCACCACGCACGTTAAAAACGGATATTACGACGGGCTTATCTTCCACAGAGTCATCGACGGATTCATGATCCAGGGCGGCGATCCGAAGGGAACGGGCACCGGAGGCGAAAGCATATGGGGAAGACCGTTCGAAGATGAGTTCGATCACGACCTCCACAATTATTACGGCGCTCTTTCCATGGCGAACGCCGGTCAGAACACCAACGGGAGCCAGTTCTTCATCGTTCAGGCAAACTTTACGGACAAGAGGATGCTCCGTCAGATGCAGACCGCCGGATGGCCCGAAGAGATCGTCGAAAAGTACGCCGAGATAGGCGGCACTCCGTGGCTCGATTATCATCACACCGTCTTCGGACAGGTGTACGAGGGTATGGACGTCGTCGACAAGATCGCCAAGGTGAAGAGAAACGCCAACGATAAGCCCTTAGAGGACGTAAAAATAATTTCCGCAAAAATCATCTGAACCTATTGACAAGCCCCGTATGGCATGTTATAATCCAACTGTACTAATACGAACAGTACAGTTGGATTTTTTTCTGCGCTTCCGCCGCTTTGCGTATGCCGCGGCGCTGCGGGAGCAAAGAATAAAACGATACTGTAAGAGAATATAACGGAAAGGAGAAGGCATGATCAACGTCGATTATAAGGACAGACGGCCGATATACGTTCAGATCATCGACAGCGTGAAGATGATGATCTCCACCGGCGCGCTCTCGAGGAACGAAAAGCTTCCGAGCGTCAGAGCGCTCTCTATGGAGCTCGGGATAAATCCGAACACGATCCAGAGAGCTTATTCCGAGCTTGAGCGTCAGGGCGTGATCGCCACGGTGCAGGGGAAGGGAGTTTTCGTATATTCGACTTCCGAGAGCGTGAACGAGGAGAAGAAAAGAGAGATCGCGCAGAAGATATCGGCGCTTTACGTCGAGGCGGAAAGCCTCGGCATCGAACGGGAGGAGCTGGAAAGGCTCATCAGCGAATACGACAAGCGCGCCGGGAAAAACGGCGGCGCGCCGGAGAATGGAGGCAGCGACAAATGATAGAGATAAAGAACTTGTCAAAAACGTACGAATCCTCCGGGACGAGATCCCTTGACGGAATAACGATGAACGTGAAGGACGGGAGCGTCCTCGGACTCATCGGTACGAACGGAGCCGGAAAATCCACGCTCCTTCGCATACTGGCCGGCATATACAGACAGGACGAGGGCGAGGTGCTCATCGACGGACAAGAGGTGTTTGACAACAATTCCGTAAAAAGCACCATAGCGTATATATCGGACGATCAGCTCTTTCTGCCTTCGAGCACTCTCGGCGACATGAGCCGCTTTTACGCGAACCTGTACAGAAATTATTCCGCGGAAAGCTTCGACAGGCTCGTAAAGGAATTCGGGCTCGATCCGAACAGAAAGGTCAACACCTTTTCAAAAGGTATGCGACGTCAGGGCGAAGTGATACTCGCGCTTTCGATATGCCCTAAGTATCTTCTCTGCGACGAGACCTTCGACGGACTCGATCCGATCATGAGGGAATTTGCCGCCGGAAAGATCATGTCAGAGGTCGCGCGGCGCGGCATGACCGTCATCCTTTCATCCCACAATCTCAGGGAAATGGAACAGTTCTGCGACGGCATGGCGCTCATCCACGGCGGAAAGCTGCTTATAAACAAGTCGATAGACGAGATGCGCGACAATATTTACAGATGTCAGGCGGTATTTACCGGAGAAGCCGCGCTTGACGGCGTAATAGACGCGCACAGCGTGAAGCGTACGGGCAAGCTCGTTAGCTTCATCGCGACGGGGACCGCGGAAGAGCTTGAAGCAAAGGTGAAAACCGCCGCCGAAAGGTCGCTCTGCTCGGTAACGTATTTTGAGGCTCTGCCTCTTACGCTCGAGGAGATGTTCTCCTACGAGCTCAATTCCCGCGGGCTCAACAAGCTCATTTACAAAGAGCTGACCGAAGACGTCGGCTGAGAAAGGAGTGATCCGCATGAAAAAGACCAAAGACATAAGCAATCTGCTGCGCTGTATCAAAAGCAACGTCAGACAGAACTGGACCGCGGTGCTCATCGTGTTCGTGATATATCTGATCACCGGACCGATATCTACGTACTTTTCGTATCAGAACTCAGCCCGTGTTATCAAGGATGGCATTGAGCGCGAAAAGCAAAGCTACGAAGCCGCAATGACGATAATCGAGCAGATGAAGGATCCTGGGAAGGCGAAAGCGTGGGCGTACGAAAAATTCTACGACAGCTTCTACGCCAACCGTTTTGAGGGAGATCCCGACTCGGCGATGAAATACGCGTACGCCGCCGATCCCGCCGCGCTTTACGACGGCAGGATTAAGGAACTGAGCGTCAGGATGGATGAGAATATCACGAGTATTTTCTATGAGGGCAGATTCTACTTTTCGATATTCGTGTCGGCTGTACTTGCGTATTTTATGACTTCGTATTTCTTCGCTTTTGACAAGGGAAGGAAAAACACCGACTTTTACGGAGCCCTCCCCGTCAGACGCACGGAGCAGTATATCTCGGCGGTTGCATGCACGTACGTGTTCATAATGGCGCCGATGATAGTGAACGCTTTCCTGTCCGTCGCGGTGCTGACCGCCTCCGGCGCGGTGCAGTACATCGGGATAGGCAAGATAACGGTATACGCGCTCAGATCCATACTCAGCCACGCGCTGTACGTTTTCGATTTTATGGCGTGCGCCGTCATATCCTGCGTGATCGGGAACACGTGGTTCGTTTCCATGATCTCGTATATATCCGTTAACTTCTACTACGTGGCGTTTGTCTGGTCGGCAAGCTACGTTTCCGAGATCGGCAACTCGTGTCTTGCGGACCTTATCTCCGAACTCGGACTCATGGAGGATATAGCAAAGATCGTATCCCCCGCCATGAGGTTGATTATAAACTCCGAAAGCACGGTGCGCCCGTCACTCGATATATGGTGGATGCAGCTGATATACTTCGCGCTCTCCTCCTCCGTTCTCGTGCTCGGATGGTATCTGTTCGGAAAGAGGAAGGCGGAGAATTCCGTCGTCCCGTGCGCGTTCAAAAAGCTCAGGTACGTTTTCCAGTACTGCACGATGCTGATATCGGCGATACTGTTTTCCGTACTGCTCAGCGCTTTCTTCAACGGATCGAATATCGTGTCCCTGATCTGCTTTGTGTTCGTCGGATGCTTTATAGCGTTCATCTGCATAAACTCCATATGTGAGGGAAGCGTGCGGCAGATGTTCAGACGAAGCCGCCATCTGTTCATACTCATGGGTGTCGTCATCGCGGTCATGATCCTCTTTCTGGATCCTTTCAAGCTGTTTGCGATCCCGGATCCCGACGAAAACAACATCACGAGCATGAAGGTAACCTTCGGAGAAACGTACCGGATAGGCGATATGACGCTGAACGATCCCGTGATCTTGACAAACAGCAGGGATCACGAGCTCATCGCCGCGATATGTACGGAGATAAGCAACGCGAGAAAAACGGGGATGAACTACGGCGCCTCTTTTTCACCGAAAGGCAGAAGCTACGAATATATGGTATCCGCGCCGGACAATGACAGCGGAAGAAAAGAGCTTACCGACAAGTTTCTGAATGACGATCAGACGAAATCGGGCTTCATGGCGAAAGCCAGCGAAAGCGGGTACTTCCTCAACAGTACGGACGCCTATTATCCCGTGGATTACAACGTCCTCGTTTTAGTTGAGGTGAAGTATCTGATGTTCACGAGGACGTATTATCTGCGGTACGATCCTTACGGCGTCAGCGAGAGGTTCCGCGAGACCTTCGGCAGACTGTGGAGCAAGTCTCTCAGGGACGGCGTATATTCGCGCCTCGGCGATTATACCGACGGCATCGATCTTTACGTGTCCTCCGTATACGACGGCGCGATCACGGCAGGCAGACTTGTCAGCGCGGGGATAACGTACAACGGATACGAAAAATACTTAGGCGGCGCCTTGCCTTCGGGCAGCGCGCTTGACAAAGACGCGAAAAAGGCTCTTGCGAAGTGCCTGAAAAGAGACGCGGAAGAGTGCTCGCTTTCCGATATCTCCGCATCCGGGAAGACGGTACTGGTGATCTCGGCGCCGGGAAGTTTCGACCTCCCCGGAACAACGCGCTATCTCGTGATACCGGACGCGTTTAAGGAAACGCTCGGCTTTATCGCTTCTCTCGGCGTACAGGGTACGGACAGCGCCGAGAAAGTTTTCGCGGAAAGCGTTATCGGCGTGGAAAAGTACGACGGGAAGCGCGGAGCGTACGTTTTTTGCAGCGAGCTTTACGAGGATTACAAAACGCTTGAAGGCATAAAAACCGAAAAGCTGCGCGAGATACTTGAAAACGCGGTCGTGCTTCCGAGGATCCCGGCTTCGTTCTTCGTCGATTATGACGCCCTGAAGGACATGGAGCTGTACAGATTTTACTGCGCGGCGTCTGCAAAACCGGGCGATGAGCTGACGTACGTCACCGTGTGCGCCGGTTAAAAACAAAAACAGAGCCTGCGGCGGCAATGCAATAAAAAGCAAAACCTTCGGCGTCAAAAATGCCTTTGCTTTCAAGTTCAAGGCGCTTTCGCCGCTTTGCCCTCGCGCCGGGAGATGCTCACATAAGATCATCGCCGGGAATCAAAGGACGGCTTTTCATATCTGAATAAAAATACCCGTTAAGGCAAAGACGCGCCGGGGCGCGAACCGCTTTAACGGGTATGATTTTTGTATGGATTATTCGCCTTCACGCCGGACGGGACACTATTTTTTGAAAAAATGTAAACTTTTTTGAAAAAAGACTTGCATCTCTGCTTGAACTATCGTATAATATCAATAGGAAAGTCTTTGATAAGGTATGACGAAAAAACAAAAGACCGAAAGCAAAAACGGACCGCAAACGCGGTGTGCCCATACGGGCGGAAAGAAAAACGTTATGAAA
>Ga0079305_1001269_pt1 | contig 35870 bp, 26 predicted proteins | sample LMS_cellobiose_e_FD_79183 | JGI IMG/M metagenome (GOLD analysis project Ga0079305, IMG submission 79183) | Rumen-fistulated moose microbial communities from Alaska, USA - LMS_cellobiose_enrichment | ecosystem: Host-associated > Mammals > Digestive system > Stomach > Rumen fluid ... | reverse complement strand
CTTGATTTTGCGTTTCTTTAGTTTCATAGTGGTGATCCATTTTTCGAGCTGCCAAATTAGCGAAAGATTCTGAGATATCCAATGCGGGGAGCAGGGTAAATGACGGGGTGTTCAATCTATGGAAGCCTTGCCTGCGGCCGGTCGCTGAAATCCGGGGACTGGCGCTCAGCACAGAAGAAAACAGTGCTTCGCCACCAGTCCGCCGGATTTATACCGCAGCCCGGCCGCAGACTTCAGACAAAGTAGATTCGATTTTTTTCGCAAGCCAAAATCGACACTTTGACTTTTGAAGGGTTGCACTTCCAATTAGAATACACGTTATGGTATTCACATCGAAACGGAAGAAAAACATTTTAAACCCCAAAAATCTAAGACTATGAGAAAGATAACTGAAATAATAGTCCATTGCAGCGCCACCCCGGCGGGCCGCCACCACACCGTGGAGGATCTGGACCGCTGGCACCGCCAGCTGGGCTACAGCCAGATTGGCTACCACTATGTGGTCTATCTAGACGGCAGCATCCATGAGGGCCGCCCGCTCGAAAAACCCGGAGCCCACTGCCAGGGCCACAACCACTTTGCCTACAAATCGTGCCCCTGCTTCCGGGTGCCGGAGGAGTTGTGACCAACCTGAAAAGAGTCTCATTCCGGCCAGCCGATATTAATTTTATATGAACTTTTGTTCCTTACGCAAAATTCTTGCGCAAAACACTAAAATACATTGTATTTTTACACCATCGTGCTGTCGCGATAGATCGGCAGACATGAATGCTGAGATAATCAATCATCAGAGTGGCTTGTAAGAGATAGTGTATTTCGATAATCATCAGATGTCAAAGTGCAAAAGCATAGAGTTATGAATACTCTTGCAGAATGAGCAAAAGCTTGATTGCCGATCGAAAAAGCTGCCTGTTGGTTCTGTTTTATAAAAGGATGTATGAATAATACTCTTATTGATAACTCGACTGAGCACCTTTCAATGCTTCACACGTTGAAAGAGTGTCTTGCTTTACAGGATATAACTACTGTAAAGATAGCAACAGGCTATTGGGATATCCCCGGCCTTGCCTTGTTGGCTGATGACATGAAGACTTTTCTTGAAAAAGAGGAAACCAAGTTGTATCTTCTCATTGGAAAAGATCCATACGTATATGCTTCACAGGTCAAGAATCCCAAGTATAAAGACAAGAACTATCCAGCTGACTTTATTCGTACAGATTTGTGCGAGTTAGAGCCAAAGAAAGAATTCGAGAAAGCTGTACGTCTTCTTTTGGACTTCTGTACAGATGGAGAGGAATCCAAAATTCAAATACGCATCTTTCGAAAGAATGAAGAAGACGAAACTCAGTTCCTTCATTCCAAATGCTACATATTTGATGGTTTGAATGCTGGCAAAGGCTACGGCTTAATTGGCAGTTCCAACTTTACGCAAAAAGGCTTGCAAGGCAACGCTGAACTCAATTATTTGGAAACAGACGTGACAAAGGTGCTGTCAACGACACCTATACCGAATCACAAAACCCATGTACAATGGTTTGATGAGAAGTGGAATATCTCTGAGCCATGGAACAAGGAGTTTCTTGAACAAGTCTTGAAACAAGCGCCTATCACCAAGAAAGTTGAAGATGAGGATAAGGTGGATGATGAGCCATTCAGCCCCTACGAACTGTATATAAAACTGCTTCAGATTAAGTTTGGTGACATTGTAGATAAGTCGCTCGGGCAACAGATAGAAACCTATCTGCCAGCAAACATCCACAAATTGGAATACCAGATTGAAGCTGTTAAGCGATGTATTGGTATAATGCATGAACATGGCGGCTTTATGCTGGCAGATGTGGTAGGTCTTGGCAAAACGATTATCGGCACACTTATTATCAAGCGTTTCTTGTCTGTGCCTGAAGATGATGGAAGGGAGCGAAAAGTGCTTGTTATCACGCCTCCAGCTATTCAATCAGGATGGAAGAAGACAATAGCCATGTTCGATAAAAATTCAGATGAGAAGATTTCTCCGTATATCGACTTCATCACAACAGGTCGCATTGGAAATGTTGCCGACGATGAAGGTTGGGAAGATGACGATGATGATAGCGGCGATTCTGGCGTATTTGGAAGTGCTCTGCAAGAAAAGAATTACGGATTCATCGTTATTGATGAGAGTCACAAGTTCCGTAACAGTGCCACATTGATGTATCAGTCGCTTGATGAACTGATACAAAAAATCGGTTCTAATACAGGGGTTTATCCATACGTAGGGCTTCTTTCGGCTACGCCGCAGAATAACCGTCCGAACGATTTGAAGAATCAGATTTATCTCTTTGAACGTAACCACAATGACAGTACATTGAAAAGGGCTGAAAGTGGTAATATTGAGAGGTTCTTTGCAGATGTTAATCGAGAGTATGAGCTGCTGATTAATAGGAGCAATGACATCCCTGCAGGTGAACGTAGAAGACGTTTGGAAGCTGTTTCAAAGCGATTGCGTGACTGTGTGTTAAGTGATATTCTGGAACGTCGTACAAGAACAGATGTTGAGAAATATTACAAGGAGGATATGGAGTCACAAGGCTTGATTTTCCCGAAGATAGTCGGGCCTAACAACCTTGAATACATCATGGACGACGAATTGGCACAGCTTTTCTCTGACACCATGACAATTATAGCTCCTACCGAAGAAGAAAAACTTCAAACTGATGAGTGGCTAAGGTATTTCCGTTATCGCGCTATTGAATATTTTGTTGATCCCGCCAACGAAAGGAAACATACAGGCCGAGGCAATCGTGGTGTCAACGATGTTGCTAAGCAACTTGCCACAATTATGCAAATTCTTCTTGTGAAGCGTCTTGAGAGTTCATTCACTGCTTTCAGACAGTCACTGATGAACCTGCGCCGTTATACTGAGAATATGATTAAGATGTGGGATAATGATACCATATTCGTTTGTCCTCAAATTGACGTAAACAAAGAACTTGACTATGAGGCCAAGACGTTTAAACGAGGCAAGCGTGTTTCGTTTAATGATTGTGTAGAAGACATCAGAGAAAAGATTAATAAACTTACTGAACAAGGTCGTAACGAGAAAGGCCAGAATGCCGAATATAAGCGTGAAGATTTTAAGGAGGAATATTATACCCAACTAAAAGAAGACTTTCGACTCATTTCTAATCTCTATGACCGATGGGCAAAGAACCCACAAGACCCAAAGTTTGATGCGTTCAAAGAAAGCATAAAACCTGAACTATTTAACCCCGCAAAGAACACTTCCGGAAAGTTAGTCATATTCTCGGAGGCTATAGATACGGTCCAATCGCTTGCAAGAGCGGTAAAGGCAAAGGGTTATAAAGCTCTTGTCATTACTGCCGCTAATCGTGACGAAATGGAACATACGATTGAGGAAAACTTTGATGCTAATTATGAAGGAGTCTGGAAGGACGATTACAATATTATTATTACAACAGAGGTACTGGCAGAAGGTGTCAACCTCCATCGGGCCAATGTCATTCTGAACTATGACACGCCTTGGAATTCTACTCGTCTGATGCAGCGCATAGGCCGTGTGAACCGTATCGGCAGCAAGGAGCCATTTGTCTATGTCTATAACTTTATGCCAAGTGCCGAAGGCGATGCACAGATACAGTTGGTTCGTAAGGCACATACCAAGTTGCAATCTTTCCATATCCTTTTTGGCGAGGACAGCAAGATTTTCTCGGAAGAGGAAAACGTTGTGCATTACGATATTGTCAAAGCTGTTGATGGTGAAGAGTCACCTTTGCAGAAGTATGTATTTGAACTGAAACAATACAAGGATGTTCATCCGGAGCGTTATCAGCAAATAGAACAATCCAATGATGATTGGCAGATAGCACAGGCAGCAAGTGGCACGGCATATTTCATCGTGAAAGCTCCACGCTCTGCTAGACTTGCCATCAGGATAGACGCAGAAGGAAATGCGCAGATTATTTCCCTGCTTGAACTTCTCGAAGATATGCGTGTGAAAGAGAATGCCAAGCGTGTCCCTTTGCCAGATAATTGGCAGCAGCTATCGGCAGTCGCAATAAAGACATATAACCAATACTTTGTCCGCATCAACAAGTCAAGGGCTGGTGACAAGGCTACGGCTGCCAAGGAAATGTTGGTTAAGATTAACAACACACCTCATTTGTCGGATCAATCCAAGATTTTACTGAAAAATGCCCGTAAATTGGTTGACCGAGGAAGTTTTGATATTATCAAGAAAGTACTGGCCATTGGTCAGGAATTAGAAGAACGAGATACACGTTTATTTGCTATTGGGCAACAAGACATTGACGAGGTACTGGAGCGAGAAATCGGTAAACTCGTAGCCCATGTTGAAAGTAAGCAGGGCGAAGCATCCATTGTATTAGGAACCATTAAGTAAACAAACAACCCCATGAATAAGGATTTATTAAAAGAGTATCTAAGCAGCCGGTATCAAGGCTGGAGTTCGTTCCTTAACAATGTCATTTTCCCCATTTTCGGTGAAGATGATTTTGAGGATGGTTATGAGGCGGAACTTTTATACAGCCAGCCAGAACGAAGACGACTGGCAGAGGCAACTGGAATACGTAGCATCAAGCAAGTTGGTATGATGTATGTTGGTGTAGAACCATTGCAGATTTTCGATGTTACTGTCAGCGACCGGGTTATGATGGAGCGCAATCGTGTGAACATACAGCGGCTCATTCGTGCTGTCATGGATCAGTTCTCTTGTGCCTTCATGTTGTTTCATTACGAGGATGATACTCGCTGGGATTGGCGTTTCACTTATTGCCGAAAGAAAGGAAACAATGAAGAATCCACCGATAGTAAACGATATACGTTCCTGCTGGGGCCTGGTCAGTCATGCCGTACAGCGACAGAAAATTTCATGGCTCTATATGACAAAAGGGACTCCCTTGAAATTAAAGACATCGAAGATGCATTCAACGTTGAAGCTCTTTCTAAGGAGTTCTTCGGGAAATACAAGGCTCAATACGAGGCATTTGTCAATTACATGGCTGATCCTGCCAATGGAATGCGTCAGGACTTCATCGATACAGACTTTGACCATACGGGTATGGCAGCAGACAAAATCCGTGACCGTGAAGAAAAGCCAATACGTGACTATGTGAAGAAACTCCTTGGTCGTATTGTGTTTCTTCACTTTCTCCAGAAGAAGGGCTGGCTTGGCGTTCCGGCTGGCAAAGAATGGGGCGAAGGCGACCGTGACTTCATACTGAAGCTTTTCAAAAATGCAACAGAACGTCAAAAAGAAAACTTCCTCGATGATATATTGGAAGACTTGTTTGCAGAAGGCTTTGACCGCAACCGTTCTGATAAGGACGACCTCTATGACACAGAGGTTAATGGCATCGGCAAATGCCGCATACCATATCTGAATGGAGGACTGTTTGAGCGAGACAATCTTGACAAGAAATCGAGCCATTTCCCCGCAGCATACTTTGACAGTTTGCTAACAATGCTCTCACAGTATAACTTTACCATCGACGAGAATGACCCGAACGATGCAGAAGTAGGTGTTGACCCCGAAATGCTTGGGCGTATCTTTGAAAATCTGCTGGAAGACAACAAGGATAAGGGCGCATTCTACACGCCGAAGGAGATTGTTCAGTATATGTGCCGCGAAAGTCTCATAGCCTATTTGCAGACAGACCAAAAGGAAGAAGACAAAGAGCGCATCCGCCAGTTCGTAACGACCCACGATGCAGAGGTACTTGGCAACTTAAAGGAAGATGTTGACCAAAAACTCATTGATGTAAAGATATGCGACCCGGCAATTGGTTCTGGAGCTTTCCCAATGGGATTACTACGTGAGCTGTTCTTCTGCCGCTCTGCTATTGAACCAAACATTGTTGAGAATGCTGCCAACATCAAACGACATATTATTCAGAACAACATTTACGGTGTTGACATTGAACGTGGAGCGGTCGATATTGCCCGCTTGCGTTTCTGGCTCTCATTGATTGTAGATGAAAAATCGCCAGAGGCACTACCAAACCTTGACTTCAAGATCATGCAGGGTAATTCCCTCTTGGAGCAGTATAAGGGTGCAGACCTTTCAACGATGACAGAAAATAAGTATGATGCCAAAGCGGGTCTAACTTTCTTTGACAGCATGATAGATGTTTACCGTAAGAATCTACGCGACAAATTAGCCGAGTACTACGCATGCCCAGAACATGACAAGAAAGTACAGCTTAGAAAGGAAATAGCAGATATTGTAAAACAGGAACTCATAGAGCAAGGTATTCAAATTGACTTTGAAGATATGGACCTATCTGCTAACAGTCAGTTCTTCCTATGGCATACATGGTTTCATGATGTTTTCTCACGACCCTCAAAAGAGGGCTTTGATATTGTCATTGGTAATCCTCCTTATGTAAAGGAATATGTAAACCGACACGCCTTTGATGGCTTCCGTGAAACAAGTCCGTATTATATGGGGAAAATGGACTTATGGTATGGTTTTGCTTGTCATGGCATAGACCTGCTTTGCCAGAGTGGACACCTTTGTTTCATAGCACAAAACAATTGGACTACCAGTGCTGGCGCAAAGAAAATGCGCAATAAAATAGTAGAAGATGCTCGTATTCTGCAAATGATTGATTTCAATACCTATATGGTTTTTGAAAATGCAGATATACAAACAATGATTATGCTGTTTGAGAAAAATCAAGCTGCTGATAATTATGGGCTTGACTACCGCATAATGACGGAAGATGCGACTAAAGAAGATATGCTTGCATTGCTTAATAGGCAAATTTGCAGGAACACATATAGAATACAAAAGTTTAGCCGAACAAATTATGCAAACAAGCTATTTACTTTTTCTGAAAATGATGTAATATTCGAGAAAATATCAGAGAACAAAGTATTTCTTCAAGATGATGAAATTGCTCAAGGAATAGTTTTTCCGCAAGATTTCTTAGACAAAAAGGGTGCTGCAAAATTAGAGAATAGATTACCTATAGGAAGCGGCATCTTTGGCTTATCTAATGACGAGAAGGACAAGCTTAACCTATCTGATAATGAGAAAAGTATCATCAAGCCATACTTCACTACAGAACAGATAGGGAGATACTATACCATACCTTCAAATTCAAAATGGTTGATTTATACCGACTCATCATTCAAGAGAGCTAATAGTATGGATGATTACCCCCATATAAAAGCACATCTTGACCAATTCATTGATATTTTTACATCTGACAACAAACCCTATGGTTTACATCGAAGTAGAAAAGAAAAATTCTTTCAAGGTGAAAAAATAATCTCTCTGCGTAAATGTGTTGAGCGCCCATGTTTCTCCTATTCTGATTTTGACTGCTATGTTACTCAGACATTCTTTTCCATCAAGACTACACGCTGGAATATGAAGTTCCTCACAGGGGTTTTGAATTCCAAGTTAGTTGCATTTTGGCTTCGTCATAAGGGAAAAATGCAAGGAAGTAATTATCAAGTGGATAAAGAGCCCTTGCAAGGAATTCCTTTGCCATTGATTGATTTATCGCTCCAACAACCAATAATAGACTTGGTTGATGCAATTCTTACTAAGAAAAAGCAGAGTCCTCAAGCGGACATATTAGACTTAGAAAACACTATTGACTATCATGTATATAAACTTTACGGACTATCCGATAACGAAATAAAGATTGTGGAGGGCGTTTAACCCTCCACTTCTATTCTCCTGCTAGTCTGAACTCCAGTTCGTAGTTCTTTATAAGGTCGGTTTCTTCCTGACTCAAACCGTATAGTGGGCAGATATAGTCATCAATCTCATCGATGATGGATTTGGAGCGTACAATCTTGTATTCCTTGAAAGAATCAACATTGTAAGCAGAATCTCCAGATGTTGTTCTGATATTAGCGTTAGCTTCTATATCAAGCAGATAGCGAGAATATAGTTTGTCAAGATGCTTAATATGTTCAGTTGAAAGCTGTGGAATAGTGAAGTTTTCTATCTCGAAAGTCTTCCAGTCAAGATTGTTAGAATAGATTTGGTAAAACCAAAAGGCCAATGAACTACTAAGGATGCAACCAATGGAATTCGTTAGACGTTTTTGGAAGTATAATGGTTTCTCTTTAGTTGAGCCCGTCGGATAATTGGTTACAACCTTAAAGTATCTTCCGCCGGTTGTCCTATAATAGATAGGATATCCACCATCATCATAAAATGTTCTAATTGGAGTGTTTTTGAAAATTTTCATAAGAATGCCCTTTTCCTGTTCACAACCAATCTTTGGTATGCGACCTATCATTGTATAACCATTGACATCAACAAAGTTGAGATTTTCAATAAGCTTCTGTAAATCAAACTCATTTCCTCTTCTATGCATTTTTGTAGAATACAGGTGCTGGCATGGTGTTTCTGTCTTCTGGAAAAGTAGTATTGAAGTATTCACGACAGCGTTCTCAAAAACAGGTTTGGGACGTACTGCATACGATGAAATGTGGATGGTATCACAGTTGCCCATCAATAATCGATGTACACCAGTGAGTGAATCACTTGAAGTCAATGATATCGGAACGATATAGGCAAAAGTGCCATCCCGCCTGAGCAGGTTATACCCCAGTTCAATGAACAGAGTATAAGTATCAAGTGACCCTTTTTGCAATCCACTAATACTATTTGCAGTTACATAGGTATTCTTATAATAGCGCTTAGTCTGATTATCATATTTGGCACCGTAAGGAGGATTACCAATGACAATATCGAAGCCCTCTTTTGAGGGTCGTTTTTAGCTTACGTACAAATCAATGATAAATGCCATATACCTCCCATCCTTCTTGTTGACAATTTATTGGAGCATGTAGCCCAGTATAAACAAGGTACCGATAGAAGGTGGTTTTTGAGACTTTCAACTTCTTGGCAATAACAGTTTTCTCTATGCCTTTAGTTAGTTCCTTAATTATCCATTCATGTTTTGTGGCACATTTGGGATTAAGTCTACAGCGGAACCCTCGGGGATGCCCAAGTTCTGCACCCTCTGCTTTTTTTCTCGCCAGTGCTTCTTTTGTACGTTGACTTATAAGATTTCGTTCTATTTCTGCAGATAGTCCGAAGGCAAAGGCAAGTACTTTGCTTTGAATATCTTCCCCAAGTCGGTAATTGTCTTTTATAGTCCACACCCGACATTCTTTCGTCATACAGATGTTCAAGATTTCCATAATCATGAATAGGTTTCTGCCCAGGCGGGAGAGCTCCGCACAGATGATGAGGTCGTCTTTTTGGACGCGCTTCAGGAGTTTCCCCAGCTGCCGCTTATTATAGTTCTTTGTGCCACTGATCGTTTCCTCAATCCAGCCATCTATGGCCAATGATTCTCTGGAACAAAAGTTGTTGATTTCAAATCTCTGATTTTCAACAGTCTGTTTGTCGCTGCTTACTCTGATGTAACCGTAAATCATATTATTTAGAATTATAGTGTATTCCAATCAACGAAAAAAGTATCTTTGTGCAATCTAATGTTGGATGATGATAAACAAGGGTTACATATATAAGTATACCTTTCCCGACGGAAAGGTATATATTGGGCAGACGATCCGTCCTATCGAGGCTCGACACATAGAGCATATTACGCCTTCCACGGGAAAGGCGAACGTTGGCTTCATGCAGGCATGGACGAAATACCACAAGGCCGATCGTGAGGTGCTTGAAACAGTAGAGGCGTATAGCCCTGAAGTATTAACATCCAAGTTGAACTATTTGGAAACGAGATACATTGAGCGATATCAAGCGTCAGATCCAAGGTATGGTTATAATAGGGTTTCTGCCGGTAATGTGGTGAGCAATCCACAAAAAACGCTTATGAAAGCCATGAGAAAGACTTTTAACAATGAGTGGAGTGATAGAAATGTCTTTTACGAATCTTTGTCGGAGAAGGTTAGACAGGCATTCCATGAATCGATTCAACTTGATGAGGAACAGGCAAATTTTCTTAGAGACTATGCCATTCCATGTGTGGATCCTAAATATCGAGACTACATCAAATTGTCCGATACAGGGGTACTATGCTTTATTATAGGAAAAGAGGATCCCAAACGCTTCTATGGAGAAGAATCTAATAGTTGGTTGCTATTCTCTATACAGGAATTGGCTGAGCAAGAACATGATAAGATTGCACATAGAGTGCAATCATATGTTTTGTCCAATTCAAAAAGCATTCTGTCTGAGAGAATTATCCAAAAATTGGATAAGGATGGTAATCTCTTGAAAGAGTACAATTCCATTTCTGAAATAATGCAGGAATTGAATCTTTCTCGCAATGTGAATATTTACAATGTTTTGGAAGGGAAGCAGAAGACGGCTTATGGCTATGTCTGGCGGTGGAAAAGCATGGAGGAGAATAATGATCATTTTGCCTGATTGGACATCAAGAGGGAACTAACATATTAAATTATAATTGTATGAATAAAAGACTGAAGCTTGAAGAAGGGCCCCATTTTTTGGGCCGTTGGATTAATGAGAAACGAGAGGATAAGATTGATGAGTTTGTCAATTATTATATCGTTTTCAATTTCTTGTATGAAAGGTATTCTGATGATTATTACACGGAATTTGAGCGCTATGTCAAGAGAAGGACGGACTTAAACAATTATTGGGCGCGTGATAAAGATGGAAATGGTATTACTTATAAAAAAGGGGATAAAGTATTTAAAGTATACAATTTCCCCGAATGGCGAAGGTACAAGTTCTTTTTATGGTTCCTAAAGGATCAATTAGGAGGTCTTGGTTTTGATCCTTGTTCAAAATTATGCCTTGAGTCTGAGTTGGTAAAAGATCCTGTTAAGAATCTGGGGAAAGGACGCTATCAGCCAAATGTGATTGACCTTAAGGACGATGGTATGAAGCTTGTATATGATATCTTTGACAATATTTACGCTATACGTTGTAACCTTTTTCACGGTGATAAAGTGGTTCAGCACAGGAGCAGAGATTTGAAGCTAATAGAGGAAGCATCTGCCATATTGAAAGATTTACTAAATGCATATATGGTTTTTCAGTTTGGGGAGCATTGGCAAGATCTGATGTGAGGTGTGTGCAGATAGATTGCACTCCTGGTTCATACTTTTGCACCGTCAGTGGAAAACATCCCCGCTGATTGTTGTATTGTTATGTTTTTTCTGATTATGTTGATTGCGTATCTGGACGATATGCTTGCAAGGAGATAGGCGGGTTGTTATGATAGTACCGTATATGTCCAGGTGGGAGATCTACAATGCTCTGACTGAAGACAAGCCGAAAATAAAACTCAGAATTGATAGGTTGCTTCCAAAAGTAACCAGGGAGTTCAAGCGAGATAGTATTTTTCCGGCTTGGAAGTGGGACATATATGTCCATCAAAAAAGCCATAATCGATACTTGATTTCCTTTTATGCTGATAGTCCGTCAAAGGCGGATAATCCGGAAGTTGATTATTTTGCTTTCATGAACTGCAAGGGAGAGACTCTGGTGGTTCAGTGGGGATGTTGGCCTTATCACATTAGTGGTGTTAAGCATGTGATGACACGCCATTTGGATTTTTACACTCCGCATTTCTTTCACCGCTACGGACAGAGGATATGGGGAGATAAAGTAATACCATATTATGAACTATTATGCCGTTATTTCTCTCGTAACAAGCAGCTTGTTCCCATAGAACAGAGTGAGGATTTGTCACTTAGGTACAAGAAATATGGTGAGTTAGCTCAGTATGCCTTTGAGGTTAATGATGGTATTTGTTTTGTCAAGTTCTTCTGTGAGGGTGAAAAGGAAACTGTTAATCGTCGTGACAGCAGTTTTATTTCCACGACGATTTACTCTACTATTGTCAATAGAGGACTCTTGTCCGAGACGCAGATCAAGGCTATCAAAAAGGGGGAGTTTGACTTTGCCGTTGACTTACTTAAGAAGGTTTTTGGCGCATCCATAGAGCAGGGCAGTCCAATAATTCAGCCAGATAACTTGCTGTAATATAATGATATTAAATATTAGATGCGATTTTTCTTGTGCCTGTGCAAATAGATTGCACAGGTGTTTTTGTATCTTTGCAGTGTCAATGGAAAAACATGTTTCACTTTTAATTCATTTTTGCCATGAACAAGATGATGACTTACAACCAGGGTATGCAGATTATCCTCGAAGCCAAGAGCAAAGTCGCTGAATATGTCAGCGATATCAGCGTGTTCCCTTATATCTTCCATGCTTGGCGGCAGGGCTTGTTTGGCAAGACCCATCCCAAGCAGGATCCCATCAAGGTGCTTGCCGGCCACATCTTCGATGCCTACCGGCCTGTTTCCAAGGCCGAGCGGAAGCTGTTCCAGGCCTTCCTGCCTCAGCTCATGGAACTGAGTGAGACGGAGGCGGCTTCGTACTATCTCACTTGTGTCCTGGTGGATTTCACCAAGATCGATGACGAATGGTATGTGACCTATGCCGACCGGCTGAGTTGCGACCTGTTTTCGAAGTAATAACCTTCTCTAGTCTGACGGCTATGCCTAGCAACAAGCATGCGGATGTCCGCTACAAAGTGTTGGACGATTGCTTCAGCAACAAGCATCGTCACTACTATTTTAGTGACTTGCTGGAAAAGTGTAATGAAGAGTTACGCTATCAGTACGGCGAGTCGGGCTGCATCGGGGTTCGGACGCTCCGGTCTGACATCAAATATATGCGTCAGCAGGCGCAAATGGATGGCGTTTACATTGATGCTACAGATGACGGCAATGGAGATTTCTACTATGAGTATTCCGATCCTGAGTTTTCTATCTACAAACGAGGGTTGAGCCCGGACAATCTGGCGCAGTTGAGAGAAACCATCTTGATGCTCCAGCGTTTCAAGGGATTGCCTGATCTGGGGTGGATGTCGGAGGTGCTCGTAAAACTCGAGGACAAGCTGGAGCTGCATGGTTCTAAAAAGAGTGTGATCGGTTTTGAAGAGAATAAGTCATACTCCGGACTAGATTGGATCCAGAGTGTATTTGAGGCTATTATCAACCAAGTGCCTCAGAAGGTGAGTTACCGGACCTTCAATGATGTCGAATACGAGTGGATTTTGTCGCCTCATTATCTCAAGGAATACAACAATCGTTGGTTTCTTGTGGGTATAAACCACGATGGCAATAGGGTAACCACTGTTGCGTTGGACAGGATTGACGAAATGGAGCCAATCCACGAGACTTATCTGACATCGGCCATTGATTTCGAGTCGTATTTTGACGATGTGGTAGGGGTGTCGGTCTATCAGGAACGCCACAAGGAGACCATCAGACTCCGTTTTGCCCAGGACTCGCCCCGGTTTTTCTATGTCCAGACCAAGATGCTGCATCATTCCCAGGTCTTGGAAGATCTCGATAATCGGATCGTCCGCATCGAAGTGATTCCCAACAACGAACTAGATGCGCTCATCCTTTCGTTTGGCAAGGATGTAGAGGTGCTGTCGCCACCCGAATACCGGGCCCACATCCAGAACATCGTCCGTCAGTCGTACGAACATTATTTTCCGAAGAAGTAGTTTGAGAAGTTTTCGGGGCGAGTGAACATAGATTGCACATTCGCCCCATACTTTTGTCGCATTTATTGCTAATCGATAACTGATAAAAGTATGAAAACCACAAACGCCATTACACGGTTGCTTGCTTCTATAGCAGCTGTCTGTTTGTTTGCCTCCTGCTCCAATGAGGACAACACTCCTGCGACTCTTAGCTCGGAGAGTCTCCTTCTCTATGTCGGAGAAAGCTCTAAGCTGACTTATTCCGGCGAAACCTGTACATGGAGGTCGGAGAACAGCCTTATTGCCTCGGTCGATAACGAAGGTCGAGTTAATGCCAAAAAGGTTGGAACCACTAATATCTTTGCAAACGACCTTGTGTGCCGGGTTCAGGTCGTGTCCAGGTATAACAATTACGTTGAACCTTACACAAAGTGGGGATCGGACGCCTCGTCGATCAATACATATATGACGCAACGCAGTTACTCTCTTTTAACTGCATCAAACACCTCGATTGTTTATAATGGCGATACTAAGGTGGTGGGCTATGTCTATACCCTGGATAATCTTAAGCTGGTATCGAGTGGTATGGTGGTCAAGCTAACGTACTCCAGTTCTTTCCTGGACTACATTGCCGATCGTTATGTGGCGGTAAGTGTTGAAAGGGTGAGTGGTGGCGATGCCTATGTTTTTTCATCGGTCGATATGAAGACTTTTTTGGCGATTCAGATTTCTACGAGCGGCGTGGCCGCCGCCTATCTTCCTATGGATAGCCAAAAAACAAGAAACTACTCGGACATTCTGCGGGAACAGTTGCCAAAGTTGGAAGAACTGCCGAGGCTAGTGAAGACTCAGTAGCTCAACCGGTTGTTATAAATACAAGTTTTTGTTGCTTTCGCAACCCATCTCGGATGTAAACTTTATACGAAAACATCAACCCGAATCAAGCCCGAGCTAATCGAAAGCTCAAACCCGGAGCGTTGCGTTGCAGTTGTTGCAGTTGTTTTGGGGAGTGCGCAGAGAAGAATATGGCGTAATTTTCCGGCTGCGGTACAAATCGGGCGCTCTGGTGGCGAGGCACTGTTTTGTCCTGTGCCGAGCGGCAGAGCCCCGATTTCAGCAGCCGGGATGGTTCCTGGCTACGTATTCCGGACCATGGTCGGCCAGTAATTCCAGCCTGAAATAGGCTAAAATGATGCTCGTCTACCTATAAAATGATAGGTAAAATGAGCAAAAACCACTTGAAATCGCCGCCGGCGCCCTCTTTTTGTAACCGGTAATGAATGTTTGCGGAATAGGGGATTGTGGTTCGGTTTTTTAGAACTCACGATCGCTGTTCAGCGTGTGGCACAACATTAGCGGAGCCATCGTGGCCCGCTGCTACAACAGACATCCGTGACAAGCGGCCCAACGGACAAATCAATTCTTTTTGTAATTCCGGCCCACGGCCTTGAGTTCGCGCTGGATCTCATGTTTGATCTCCTGCTCGACTTTACGCAAATCCTTGCGCATGCGATTACGCATGGCCATGACAAACTCCATGCCCGGCATCTTGTCCGAACGGTACAGACGCTCGTAGATAAGCAGCGAGGTCATGAAATAGACGGCGGTCTGGATCCAGAGGGCGATCGACTCATAACGTACATCCTGCAGCAGGGCTCCGGCGGTGTTGATTCGGGCGAACCCGTTCACGGCGTGCGTCGAGGGGAATATCTGCGCCAGAACCCTCCAGAATGCAGGCATGTTGGAGGTAGGCCAGGATATGCCACTCATGAATATGAGCGGGACCGATATGAACACGAACAGCAGGAAGCAGGATTCCCTGTCTTTTACAAAGAACGATATGCTGATGGCAAAGAAGATGTTTGCCAGCAGGAACGGTACTATGAATGCCACCAGGGTGTGCAGATGCCAAAGTTGGGGCATATGGAAGAACCAGGGGACCAGGCAAAGCACGTAGGTGGACGTAAAACCATACACCAACAGATAAGCCAAAGCCTTGCCGCCCAGTACGGTGATAGGATTGGAGTACTCATTGCCCAGAATGAGTTCACCCTTGCGGCGGCGCTCATGCTCGGTGCCGGCCATCATGGCCACGCCCAGGACCAGTGTCTGCTGCAATACCAGGATCAACACGGCGGGAATCAGGAAGGCCTGGAATCCGTTGGCGGGGTTGAACATGGTCACGTACTCGTTCTCTATGGGCATGGTCATGACCTCTTTTTCGCGGTCCGACATGCCTGACAGGCGGACCATCTGGATGTCGCGGTTCATATCGAGCGATACCATGGTGCAGCCGCTCAGCAGGGCTTTGTAATAGAGCAGTCCGCTCATGTCGCAGTAGAGGTTGATGGTTGCCTGCCGGCCATCGGCCAAGGAGCGTTCAAACTCGGACGGTATCTGGATTATTCCGTAGGCCTTATGGTTGTGCACGACATTACGGGCCTCCTCCATATCCGAACAGTACGATATTATCTTCAGGTCGGGGGTGGCGTCGCTCTTGCGCAGGAACTCGCGGCTGGTGGTGCTGCGGCAGTCATCGACCGCCACGACAGGCACCTCGCGCACCACTTCACCGCCATACAGATAGGCGTAGAGCAAAGGATACAACAGCGGCACGATGATGAAGAATACCAGCACACCCACATCCGACACCGTCTTGCGGAGTTCCTTTCCTGCCACGTCAAGAAGATCTCTAAACCACATAACAATTTGTTTTTAAGGAAGATAAGTGTACTTATGGGCCGCCTTTCGGAGCATCCGGATATCCAGGAGCGGCAAGACGAGGAAACACAGAAGGGCTGTGTAGAACCATGCCGAATAGGCCATGGGGATGCCGTTCAAGGCCTGATCCACATAAATCAGGAAATAGTACCTGAGCGGGAAGAGGTATGAGAGGGCCTGCAGCGGTGCCGGCATACCCATGACAGGAAATGAGAATCCGCTGATGGGGATGGAGAGCACGCCCCAGAGCGTACAAAGGCTTAGTGACCAGCGCAGTGAGGGGATGGCCGATGCAATGAACACGGCGAATCCTTGCGATGCCAGAATGAGCATCTCTGCAGCCAGCAACATGGGCCAGAAGCCGTTGTGTGCGGGGAATCCCAGACAGCCGTAGAGGAGTACCAGGTAGATCCCTGCCATAAGCGAGAACACCATGGTTTGCGGGAAGAGCTTGGCGCTTACGGCCTTGAGGATACTGTCATCGGCCATGGAGAGCCACTCGCCGGCGGTGCCGTCCTTGAGCTCAGTGTGTATCGAGAAACAGGTCACCAGGAGCACCATCAGCACCAGCACGGCGGGCAGCATGGTGTTACTCAGGTAGATGTTGTAGTTGAGCCAGGGGTTGCCCAGGGGGTGCATGTCCATCTGGATGGGCTGCAGGAATCCCATGGCCTGGTCCAGGTTGGCGCCTTTGGCAAACAAGACCTCACGCCCCACCGCCGCGGCGGCCATCACCGCCATGGTCTTCATGTCGCGGTACAACAGTGAAGATGGTATCAGGTAAATGGCATTGGTGTAGATGGAGATGGTGGGCTGCTGCTGGCTGGAGGCCTTGAACTCAGTGCCCTTGGGGATGTAGAAGAATCCGTAGATCTCATTTTTCTGCATTGCCTCACGAGCCTCGGCAAAACTGGCATACTGCTTGATGATTTCAGTTTGCTGATATGAGTCCAGGTTGCGCAGGATCGACCTCGACACGGTGGTGTTGTCCTCATCGACCACTCCGGCGGGAAGACCTTGCGGCAGGCCTTCTTTCATCAGGGTGGTAAAGAAGATGAAGCAGAACATCGGCGCAAGCACCATGCTCAGCCCATACAGCCGGCGCGAGCTCATGCGAAGTATCTCACGCCTGACTATCGCCCAGAATCCTTGCTTCATTTGAGACATGACACTTATTATTTACGGTCGATAATCACCGTCATTCCAGGGCGCAGGTTCTCAACGGTCTCCTGCGGTACGGCACGCACCTCGAAGGTCTTCAGGTCGTACTGGCCGCTAGCCTTGGTGGCTTTCCATGCAGCGTATGAACCCAGGTCGCGGATATAGGTCACCTTGACCGGGACCGTCTTGTCCAGGGCGGGTACGTAGGCGTCGCGCACGGCCCCCATGGTCAGGTCTTGAAGCAGGTCTTCGCGTACGTTGAACGAAACCCACATATCGTCCATGACGGCTACGTTCATGATGGGAGCGCCGGTACCGACCAGCTCGCCCACCATGGGGAAGATCTCACTCACCTCACCGTCGAGCGAGGCTGTCAGGACAGCCTCGTCGATATAGGAATTGACCTCGGCCACGACTCCCTCGGCCTGACGCATCTGAGCGGCGGCCATCTCCTTGACCTCCTTCTCGGCACCGTTCACAGCCATGTCATACTGCGACTTGGCCGCTTTCTCGGTGGCATAAGCGGCATCGTACTGGGCCTTGGCCTCGTCGCGTTTCTGTTCGCTCACAACACCTTGTTTGAATAGATTCTCGACACGGCGGTAGGATTTCTCATAGATTTCCAGTCCGGCCTTGGCCTTCTGCCAGATCTCGTAGGCTCCCTGGATCTCTTCCTCGCGGGCGCCCTTCTGAGCCTTGGCGTTCTGGGCAGTGGCCGCACTCAGTACGGCCTCGGCCTGGGCCTGCTTGGCATTGATGTCGGGAGTGTCCAGGATGGCCAGTGTGTCGCCGGCCTTTACCTGCTGGCCCTCGTGTACCCTGATCTCCAGGATACGTCCGGGCACCTTGCTCGACACACGGTATTCGCTCACTTCGGCCTGTCCCTGGACAATCTCGGGGACACGATGGTTGAAGGTGTAGACGCCCACCGCGCAAACAACCGCTACAACTACTGCAAACGCTGTCAATGACAGCGCAATGTTCATTTTTTGAGTCTTGTTGTCCATATCTTTTTTGTTTTTATCGTTTTGCTTGTGTCATCTGAGCTGTCCTGTTGCCTGACGCAAATAGACGGTTGCCATGATGCGGTCTATGCGTGCGTCGATTTCCTCGGAGTGGGCCTGGAGCCAGGCCGTCTGCGCGGCGAGCACCAGCGACGACTCCACCACTCCCTCCTTGAATCCTATGTTGGCCACGCGCAGGTTCTCCTCGGCGTTCTCCATGTTCTTGAGGGCCATCTGGAGCCGTGAATCGGCTTCGGCGATCTTCTGCTCATACTGGTTGACCTGCAGCGAAACCTTGCCACGAGCATCTTCCAACTGGTATTGTGTCAAAAGGACTTCCGATTTGGCGCGCCGGTATTTGCTCATTCCCTCGCCGAAGTGGAACACCGGGATCCTGGCCACCACACCTACGTTCCACATGGCATGGAAATCGTTGACAAATCCGTTGCTGGCCGAGGGATTGGTGACCAGCAGGTTGCCCATCAGCGCCACGGTGGGCAGGTAGTCGGCACGGACAATCCTGGATTTCATATCGTAGATATTCACGGCCAGTTCGAGGCTTTTGAGCTCCGGACGGTTCTCATAGAGATCTTCCTGGGTGTAAACGACCGTGTCGGCAGGAATGTCCAGTGCCCCTTCCATCTCGTCGCGGAGCATGATCTCCGAGTCGAGCGGCATTCCGCATAGCTGGCAGAGCAGCATCTTGGAGAGTGCCAGTCCGTTTTGGGCCTTGATCTGGCTCATCTCGGCCTCGTTCAGTTTCACCCTCACGGAGAGTTGGTCCGAAGCGGTGGCCACACCTTCCTGTTTCATTATCTCGACATTCTGGTCCATCTGGCGCAGCAGGTCCACATACTGCTCGGTCAGGTGCAGTTTGTTGGCAATCGAGACGATCTGCCAATAGGCCTCGTCCACGGTCACGATCACCTTCTGGTCCTCACCGCTCAACTGGGTCTCGGCCAGTTGCTTGGCATAGTCGGCCATCTTGTTGTATGCGCGTATCTTACCGCCCGCATAGAGAGGTTCCTCTACCGTGATGGCTCCCGCATAGACATTCTGGACATCGAGCGTGAGATCGTCCGAAATACCCTGCCCCAATTGGTTCAACGTACCCTTGACATCAGAAGCTTTCATTTTCTGGATGATGTAATTGGCCGTATTCCTCACAGTCTCGTCATTGAGATAGAGGTCGCGGAATTTCGCGTCGAACATCAAGGAAGTGGAGATGTTGCTGACCGATGTGCCCAGGCTCGACAGGGAATTACGTTGTTCATCATTGATCAGGTTGATGTTTTCGCTGTTGTGCAGGTAAAGGGCCGTGGCGGAAACTTTGGGCAGATAGTTTGCAAACGCGGCCTTGCTGTCGTACTCGGCCGCAGCCACCTTCTCCCTGGCCACCTTTGACTGGCTGTTGTTTTCGAGCGCCATGGCCCTGCACTCCTCGAGCGTCAGTACGGTCTGAGCCTTGGAAGGGCCGGCCGCAAGGAATGCCACCAGGCAAACCATACCAAGAAATACTTTGATTTGTTTCATATCGTCGTGTATTTGTTTCTCCTTTCAAAAAACGCCGCAAAATTAGTGCCGTGACAGGTTTCAGAAGTAGTCTTTTTCAACACTGATTGTATCTTTTGGTCGAAAAAATAAACAAATAGATACGGCTACATGGGATTTATTATTACTTTTGGAGCAATATCAAAGCGATCAAAGATGACACCTTATTCAGATATGCTCCTGACGCCCTCCAAAATCAGGCAAATGATCCCCTCCGGCATTTTGCTCGGCATAGGCGACGACTTTTTTATCTCCCATTTGCAGGAGAAACCCGAATTCAACTACCTGAAATACCCGTTCCGCATAGACTGCTATGTGGCCGCCTATTGTGAAGAAGGATCTGTGGATTGCAGCGTGAACCTGACCGATTATCATCTAACAGCCGGGACCCTGCTGCTTTTCATACCAGGCAACATTGTCAAGATCACCGAAGACTGCCATCTGCATCTCACGCTTATCTGCGCCTCCTCCTCTTTTATTGCAGGCATCGGCATCAACCCCAGCAAGTTTCTGATCGAAGCCATGGATGTGCTGCGCGACCCATGCATACATCTCTCTTCCGACGAGACAGGAATGCTGGAAAAATATGTCAACCTGGCAATCGACATCACCAAAACTAATCCCCAGTTTCTCAAAGAGAGCATCGGGGGGCTGGTTTCCTCGGTCTTCTATCAGTTTGCGGGATTCCTGGCCGATTCCAAACAGCGGCAGGACATGGAGGCTCCGATGCGCACCAGCCGCCAACGTCAGATGTTGGAACAGTTCATCAAACTGGCTGTCAACGATCATGCGCACGAACATCTGGCGGGCTATTACGCCGACAAGATGTGCGTCACTCCGAAATATCTTTCCAAGATTGTCAAGGAGACGAGCGGCCGCTCGGTGCACGACTGGCTCAGTGAACTGCTCATACTGGATGCAAAGAATATGCTTCGCCATTCCGACATGACAATCAAGGAGATTTCGATCCGACTTAATTTTCCCAGCCAGTCATTCTTTTTCAGGTTCTTCAAAAACCACACCGGACAGACTCCCACACAGTACCGCGAAGAGTAGCCAATTTTGATGACTTCCGGATGGCAGACGCCGATGCTCAAGAACACGGCTGCACCGACAATGATTCCGACATAATTCATTTCCTGTGTGTTTTGATGTTTTCCATTTTTAATATGAGTTGACTGCATAGCGCTTGCCGCTGTTGCAGTTCTAATCAGTTTGCGGAATAGGGGATTGTAGTTTATCTTTGTCGGGTCGAAGTCGTTTCGGACGTTTGGCCCCGGGGTCGCACTTGCGGCATCTAAGGCATTCGACTATACGGTGATATGACAAAAGAACATAAAAAATACCGCTTGACATCCATGGAGGAACCCACGGACGAGATGTTGCAAGATCTGATGAAGGATGTTGCCGCTGCCGCTCGCGAATCGAGCGCCAGGGCGGAGGCAGAAAAGCGTCGCCGGCTAAAGGAGGTCGCCCAAAAGATTGCCGAGAATCGTGCCCGTCGCAAACAAGCAGTCAAATGACAAACAAGCGTCCGACACTCTGTGTTGTTGCTGGCCCTAATGGGTCGGGCAAAACGACTATGACCGTTCAATTGCTCAATGATGAATGGACGGCGGAGAGTCTGTATATCAACCCGGATAACATTGCGCAGGAGCAGTTCGGAGATTGGAATTCGCCGGAAGCGGTCCGTATGGCAGCCGAGGAGGCAACCCGATTGCGCTATCAATGTTTGGCAGACAGGCGCGATTTTGTTTTTGAGACGGTGTTTTCCTCCCCTGAGAAGTTGGAGTTCCTTTGGAAAGCGAAAGAGGCAGGTTTTTTTATCCGTTTCTTTTATGTGTGCACATCCGATCCTACAATTAATGTTGCTCGTATTACGCAGCGCTACATGAACGGAGGCCACGAGGTTCCCATTTCCAAGATTGTCACCAGGTACTACAAGTCCTTGCTTAATGCCGAGGAGGCTGTTTCCATGGTTGACCGTGCGTATGTTTACGATAATTCGGTTGAAAACGAGTTGCCCCGTCTGCTTTATCGCACGGTGAACGGTCGGATGTACAAGCAATATACTGACGATATCCCTGAGTGGGCTCGATTATTGAAATGACCATTCCTTTTTGCAGCGTGGATAGGAATTCACAGATTATCAGGACTAGTTGGGTCGGGATTGCGGCTAATGTGCTGTTGGCGTTCTACTATTCAGAGGGGGACGGGATGCTGTCGGTCGATGTCGTTCCCGATTTCTCCGTCCACGATGACGAAGCCCTGATCGGACGGCTGAGCAAGGAGATTCAGCCCCTGGTGCCCGGCATGCAGGTGGTCATCGTGGTAGATCACAATTATTCGTAATGCCTGATGCGCACGTCGATGCCCTCTAGTTGGGCGGCGACGGCGCTGAGGTTGGTGTGGCCGAAGTGGTAGGGAAACAGCACTTTGGGCCTGATCGTGCGCGCTGCCTTGACCAGTTGCCCGGGAGTCATGGTGTAGGGCTGGTTGCAGGGCAGGAAGGCAATGTCGACGCCCTTGATATTGGCCATTTCCTGTATGTCTTCCGTATCGCCGGCGATATAGATCCTCAGTCCGTCGATATTCAGGATATAGCCGTTGTCGCGTCCCTTGGGATGGAACTGGGTGCGGCCTTCGCTGATGTTGTAGGCCGGGACGGCTTCTATCATGATGTCATTGGCCAGCTGCAGCATGTCGCCGTTGGCCATGACCTCGCCGCTGCCGTAGAGCTGGGCGCAACGCGGTTTGGTGACAAGGCGTGTCTTATCGCCCGTGAGTTGCTGGATGGCTGCCTTGTCGAAGTGGTCGCCGTGCTCATGGGTGATGAGGATGTAGTCGGCTTTGGGCATGGCCGCGTAGTCGATCGTCTTGCCGCCCTGCCTGGTGACCGGGTCGATGTAGATTTCTTTGCCGTCGTATTGGAGGCGGATGCTGGCGTGGACCAGCGCATGAAAGGTGAGCGTCTTGCCGCCCGGGGTGTTGAACTCGTCCATTTCGTAAAGGTTGTTTTGCCCCATGGCGGTCAGTCCCAGGACTGCCAGCAGGCAGGTGATCATCGTCTTTTTCATCGTTCTTGTTGTTAGTCTGTTATTCCAGCGCACGGTAGCGGGCGCGTTTGGGTGCGGCCTGGTCGCCGAGGCGCATTTTCTTGTTTTCTTCGTATTCTGAATAGTCGCCTTCGAAGAAGAACACCTGTCCGTCGCCTTCGTAGGCCAGGATGTGGGTGCAGATGCGGTCGAGGAACCAGCGGTCGTGGCTCACGACCACCGCACAGCCGGCAAAGTTTTCCAGGCCTTCTTCCAGGGCCCGCAGCGTGTTTACGTCGATGTCGTTGGTGGGCTCGTCGAGGAGCAGCACGTTCGATTCCGACTTGAGGTTGAGGGCCAGGTGCAGGCGGTTGCGTTCGCCGCCCGAAAGTACGCCGGCTTTCTTCTCCTGGTCGGCGCCGGTAAAGTTGAAGCGCGACAGATAGGCGCGGGCGTTGATCTCGCGGCCGCCCATGCGGATAAACTCGTTGCCGCCCGAGACGATCTCATAGACCGTCTTGTCGGGCTTGATGGCCTCGTGGCTCTGATCCACGTAGCCGATACGGACGGTTTCGCCCACTTCGAAGCGGCCGCTGTCGGCCTTCTCCAGGCCCATGATGAGCTTGAAGAGGGTGGTCTTGCCGGCACCGTTGGGGCCGATCACGCCTACGATGCCGTTGGGCGGCAGCATGAAGTTGAGATTCTTGATGAGGCAGCGGTCGCCGTAGGATTTGCACACATCGACGGCCTCGATGACCTTGTTGCCCAGGCGCGGGCCGTTGGGGATGAACAGCTCGAGTTTTTCTTCGCGCTGTTTCTGGTCTTCGTTGAGCAGTTTGTCGTAGGAGTTCAGACGGGCCTTGCCCTTGGTATGACGGGCCTTGGGGGCCATGTGGATCCATTCCAGCTCGCGCTCCAGGGTGCGGCGTCGCTTGCTGGCCTGCTTCTCTTCGAGGGCCATGCGCTGGGTCTTCTGTTCGAGCCATGAGCTGTAGTTGCCCTTCCAGGGAATGCCTTCGCCACGGTCCAGCTCCAGGATCCAGCCGGCCACGTGGTCGAGGAAATAGCGGTCGTGCGTCACGGCGATCACCGTGCCGGGATACTGCTGCAGGTGCTGTTCGAGCCAGTCGATGGATTCGGCATCCAGGTGGTTGGTTGGCTCGTCCAGCAGTAGTACGTCGGGTTGCTGCAACAACAGGCGGCACAGCGCCACACGACGGCGTTCACCGCCCGAAAGGGTGGTGACGGGCTGGTCGTCGGGCGGGCAGCGCAGGGCGTCCATAGCCTTCTCCAGGCGGGTGTCGAGGTTCCAGGCGTCGGTGGCGTCGATCTGGTCTTGCAACTCAGCCTGGCGGGCAAAAAGCTGCTCCATCTTGTCGGGATCTTCGTAGTATTCGGGCAGGCCGAACTTCTGGTTGATCTCCTCGTATTCGGACAGCGTGTCGACGATGCTTTGCACGCCTTCCATGACCACCTGCTTGACGGTCTTTTCTGGATCGAGCTTGGGCTCCTGCTCCAGGTAGCCCACCGAGTAGCCGGGCGAGAAGACCACTTCGCCCTGGTATTCTTTTTCGATGCCGGCGATGATCTTCATCAGGGTCGATTTGCCCGAGCCGTTCAGGCCGATGATGCCGATCTTGGCTCCGTAGAAGAACGAGAGGTAGATGTCCTTGAGTACCTGTTTGTGGGGCGGGAACTGCTTGCTGACGCCCACCATCGAGAATATGATCTTCTTGTCGTCGCTCATGGGTTGTTATTTGATGGGTGATCCTTTCAGATTGTATTCTTTGTCGTCACGGACGATGATGAGCTGGCCGTCGCGCAGGTATTTGCCGTTTCGGGGCTCGATATTGACCGGCTGCTCCAGGCCGCTGGCCGGGTCTTTGACAAAGAGGGTGATGGCCAGGCCGCATTGTTTGCCGGCGATGGAGAACAGGAAGCTGCCTTCGATGGGGTTGTTGGAGAAGTCCAGGGTATGGCTTACAAACTTGGCATTGCCGTTTGAGTCCTTGGCCGGGAAGACATACTGGCCAGACTGGTAGCGCACTCCGTTGCAGAGGGCGATGTAGGCGTCGCTGTCGTCGTAGTTGTCATAGCCGGTGAATTTGACTTTCGACACTTTCATGCCTGCGGGCAGCTTGACGGTGTAGCCTACGCCGGCCGAGTACTTGATGGCCTTGATGCTGGCGTCGCCTGTGGCGTAGCCTTTGTTGCTGCTGTTGACGATGCTCAGGCCGTCGCCGAACAGATAGGTGTAGGTCTGGTCGTTCTGTTGGCTGCCGGTATAGGTGCCGCTGTTCAGCTCGTAGGGAAGGTAGTCTTCCAGGTCGGCCAGCTGCTCCATGCGGATTTTCCAGGCGGGGTATTCGGTCTGGATGGTCTTCAGACACCAACTGCCCAGAAACTGGTAGCTGCGGCGGCGCAGGGCGTTGAGCGAAGTGACGATTTCCAGGCCTTTGCTGTCGACGACCGGATCGCTGTCTTCGAAATGATAGAGGAAGCGGTAGTAGAGGTGCTGCAACTGGTCGTCGTAGATGGCGTAGATGGGCTGGTAGGCCATGTCGGGGTTGTAGGAGGTGGTGGCGATTTCGTACTCGCTATAGGTGTAGGTCTTGCCGCCGGTGGTGTAGGAGCGGCTTTTGCCGCGTCGCTGGAGTTTGTTGAAGAAGGCCTGGTAGGTGGCGGCTCCCGTCTCGCCTCCCAGCTGGATGAAGCGGCCCCAGATGGCGCTGCCGGGCTTATCGATGACACGGCGGTCTTTCTCGCCCTGGGCGTTGGTGAAGTCTTCGATGGCTTTGCCGGGAATCTTGTGGGCGTCGAGCCAGGCGATGGCGGTATGGATGGTGTGTTGCAACTCCTTGGAGGGTTGCTCGATGGTCATGAGGTAGGAGAGCAGGGCGGCCGATTCGTAGCCGCTGATGGAGGGCAGCTCGTGGGGACGGCCTTCGGCGGGCAGCAGGGTGGTGGTGTCGTGCTGGGCGCACCAGGCGGCCGGGGTGCCGTTGTCGTCGACCTGGCAGCGGATGATCATGTCGATGGTTTTGTCGAAGGCCCGACGGCAGCGTTCGCGGGCGGCCTCGGTGGTGATGTTCTTGAAATCGCCCTTGTTGTCGGCAATGTCGCGCAGGAGTTTCAGTACATTGGTGATCAGGTCGTCGTTGAAGGTGATATAGTCTTGGTAGCTGCCGCCGCCCGACAGGGGCCAGTATTGCGACCAGCCGCCGCATTTTTTCTCGGCCTGGAAAATCATGTTCAAGGCTCGCAGGAAAGCTTCCTGGTATTCCTCGACCTGGGTCTTCTGCCAGACTTTGGCCAGGAAGCGCATTTCCATAGTCGTGGCGCCGTTGTCCAGGCAGGAGTGCTCGTCGCGCTTGTTGTGGAGGGCGTCTTGCTCGGCGTTGGTGAGCTGGTGGATCTGGTCGTTCTTCATCCAGCCGCCGTTGGCTTTCTGGACATAGAGCACGATGTTGGCGATTTCCATGGCCTCGCCGCTGCCGTACCATTCACTGCCCATTTTGCCGTTGCACACGTCGCTCCAGCTCATCGAAGCGAGGTTCTGGGCCGTCAGGCCGGCCAGGGCAGTGTAGAGCAGGACAGCGAGACAACAGATTCTTTTCTTGATCATAATGGTGCTTGTTTGATGTTCAAGGGACAAATATAATGATAATTGCCGAGAATCCGATATCGGCCGTGCCGGCCTGGTATATCCGTTTTTGTGCAATAATGATTATCTTCGCCCTTTGAAACAGGGGCGACGGTGTTGTCGGCATGCCCCTTTGGCTATTTCAGACAATATATGATAGGACAAAGCATTGTATATGAGACCTTGGACCGCCTGGGCATCGCCTATTCCTATACGGAACACCCGGCGGCAGCCACCATCGAGGAGGGCCGACCCTATTGGGCCGATCTGCCCGGCACCCATTGCAAGAACCTGTTTTTCCGCAACCACAAGGGCAACCGCCACTACCTGGTCATCTTCCAGTGCGACCAGCATCTGGCCATCCATGACCTGGAACAGCGGCTGCATCAAGGCAAGCTGAGTTTTGCCTCCGAGCAACGCATGGAGCGCTATCTGGGTCTGCGCCCCGGTTCGGTGAGCCCTTTTGGTCTGCTGAATGACCGCGAGCATCATGTCTATGTCTTCTTGGACGAGGCTTTGAAGGGTTACACCCACCTGTCGTTCCATCCCAACGACAACCGCGCTTCGCTCAACATCAAGTTCGAAGATTTTGTCCGCTATATGGACGCCACGGGCAATGGCTACGAGTGGATCAGGCTGTATGATTGAAGTAGGAAGTAAGGGCTTTCTGCCCGTGCGTTTCCAATGATGGTTTATGGTTAAAAAGAAAAAGGAAAGCTTTGGTTTTCAAAGCTTTCCTTTTGTTTCGGTGACCCGCTTGGGGCTCGAACCCAAGACCCCATCCTTAAAAGGGATGTGCTCTACCTACTGAGCTAGCGAGTCTGACCTTGTTGCTTTCTGAAAAAGCGGTGCAAAGATAATGCTTTTCAATGAAAACCAAAAGCATCGCCAAATAAATTTTCGGCCCCTGTCGGGCCGGTGACCCGCTTGGGGCTCGAGCCCAAGACCCAGAGGTTAATAGGAAACCGCCCCAAGGTTTAGGGAAAATTTAGTAGGCCAGAACAGGCCAGAGCTCGCGGATGTGCTGCTCGGGATCCCAGCGGCCCGCAAAGGTCCACAGGGCCGTGATGGCGTGGAAGGGGGGATTGCCGGGCGACTGGTCCAGGTTGTTGCGGAGCCAGCCGCTGTTGCCGCCGACGCGCTCACAGCCATAATAATAGGTGCGCTGTCCCCAAGGGCAGGGATCGAGCACCTTGTCGGTGTAGGCATAGCTGATGTTCGAATCCAGGATCTTGTCGGACAGTTTGCAGTTGATCAGGTAGAACTGGGCGTCGTGGTGGTAGCGGCCCAGGGGTGTGGGAGTCTTGGCGTCGAAACTGGAGTTGGTGATGACCAGCTTCTTGTCCTGGTCGCCGCGGCCGTCGTGCCAGATGATGGCCCGGCTGTCGCCGTAGAAGCTGCAGCGGGTGGCATAGCACCAGCCACGTGGGCAGAGGAAGTCCACACCGGGGCAGCGCAGGTAGAGGTCGGCATGGTAGTACATGCCGTTGCCCCCCTGGGCCCAGAGCGAGAGGGCGTCGTTGCCGTCGGCCCAGATGTTGCTGTTGATGACTATGGTGCGGGTGGCGCGTCCGAAGACGGCCATCTGGTGGGTGGTGTTGCCCGGTTCGACCGTGGTGCCGTAGCTGTTATAGACCGTCAGGCCGCTGATGACGCAGTCGTCGGCTCCTTCCTGCAGCACAATCACCCCGTTGCCCACGGGCTTGCCGTGGTATTCAGTGATCTGTCGGGTTTGGGCGGTCTCGGCCAAGGTGATGACTGTGTTGTCGCGGTCTTCGCCCACCAGCACGATGTTGGGCCGGTCGATGATGACTTTCTGATGGTAGGTGCCTTTGCTGATGAATATCTTGAAAGGCTTTTCGGGGCTTTGGGGAGCCTTCTCGATGGCTGCCTGGATGCTTTCGCCTTCGCGGACAATCACATCAAACGCTGTCATGTCTTTTTGAGGCTGGCGTTCCAACTGAATCAGACCGGTCTGGTTGGCTCCGGGGCTGTTGAGGTCGAGCGTGAGCTTGCGGGCGGGATCGTAGCGGTCGGCCCAGTCGTTGTAGAGGGCATAGAGGCCGGCCGGGCCGTCGCCATACCAAGAGTAGCCGTTGCGGCGTTCGGGACCGATCTGGTCGAGCCGCCGGCGGGGCACTCCGTCGCGGTCGCAGACATAGGGCTCGCAGAATTCCAGGTCGTAATAGCGGCCCCAGAGCGGACGGGCATCTGGGTCGGCCACCAGTCGGGTGTCGCGGTCGTTGCCTCGGCCGCTGCGCTCGATGCGCACACCGGTCAGCTTGTAGCGGTCGAACCAGGCCATAGCGGCATGGACGGCTGCTTTGACACGTTCGTCGGGATTGGGCAGCTGCATGAGCAGACGCACGATGCCGGCGCTCTCCTGCGGGCAGTAGGAGGGCAGTTCATAGGCGCGGGCCGAAGCCGGTTCGTAGGTGATATGGTCATGCTGCTGGCACCAAATGGTGAGCTGGCCGTTGCGGCGCATCTGGGTGGCCAGCATGCACTCGACACCCTTGTCGAAGGCTTCCTTGGCGCGGCGACGCAGGGCCTTGTCGGTGAGCTTGCCCTGATAGGGTTCCTTCTGCTCGGCGATGTCGCGCAGCAGGTTCATGGTGTTGACCATAGCGTTGTCGTTGTAGGTGATATGCACCTGATAGCCATGGGGGTCGGGCCAGAACTGGGGCCAGCCGCCATTGTCGTATTGTCCGCTGAGCAAATATTCGACAGCGTGGCAGAAAGCCTCGCGATAGCGTTTGTCCTTGGTGGCCTGATACAGGCGGGCCAGGTAGTTCATCTGCGAGGTGGTGGCGCTGTTGTCGATGGTCGAGTCGTCGCGGCGCTCCTTGTCGGCCAGCACCTGGGCGCGCTCTTCCTGGCTCAGCTCACGGTACATGTTGATGTTCTTGGGCCAGCCGCCGGTGACACGCTGGTAGAGCAGCATCTGGTCGCCGATGCGACGGGCATCTTCCGTCTTGAAAAACTCGTCTGTCATGAAACCGCCCCGGCGCGGCATAGCCTGCTGGCGGGGTGTCTGCGCAGGCTGCTGCCCTCTGGCAACGGGAGGCTGGGATTGTGCTATTGCACTGAGACCGGCCAGACAGAGCAGGCTGGTCAGCATCAATCGCTTGGTCATCGTGTGGAGCGTTTCCATATTATTTGCTGTTATGATGTCCATATAAGTCGGGCGAACCACACTCAGGTTGCCGCACTCAGCCGTAAAGATAATGGTAATAATTTGCAAAAGCGTCGTTGATGGCTCTTTTACAAGATAGTTTATCGCTTGTTTGATATTATTGTCAGCGGCCGCTCTGATGGATCATGTCGCGCAGGCGCTCGTTGAAGGTCTTTTCCTGCAGCAGGTCTTCCAGGCAGAGATGCATGCGATAGCACCAGTAGTTGTGGCTGTCGGTGGGCACGTTGATGCGTTCACAGCCGGGATCGGGCCGTTGCAGGCGGGCTTCGGTGGCAATCCAGTCCTGCCAGGGCAGGATCACCCACATGGCCGGCGAAGCCAGATGCCGGCGCACAATCTCGCCGACGATGGCGGCCGAACAGACGCTGGGCGCCTCTCCCTCTTTTTCCAAAACCTGGTTGTAATAGCGCTGCGTTTTTTCGGGGTCTTCCTCCCACCAGGCGCGAAGAGGGTTCATGTCGTGCGTGCCGGTCGTGCATACCGACAGCCAGGGCATGCCGGCCGTGTCGCCGAATTCGCGCATCTGCTTGGGCATGCGCTGGATCTCGAGCGAGAGGATGTTGAGCTGTTGCATCACCTCAGGCACGCAGGCGGGAACCATGCCCAGATCTTCGCCGCAGACCAGCATGTCGGTGGCTCCCACCAGGGCGGGCAGTTTTTGCAGGGCCGATGCTTTCCAGAACTCGTTGTGCCGGTGATAGAAAAAGTCTTCGTAAAGGGCGGAAAGCTTCCGTTGCATGGCCTCGGGCAGCGCCTTGAAGCTGTAGGAACGGCTCATCGAGATGCGCGGATGCAACAAATCCTTCTCGTGCAGGTCGCCGACGAAAAGCACGTCGCTCAGCAACAGGTAGAGTCCGTCGCGCAGGGCCTCCTCTGTGGCCTGTGGCTGCTTGGCAAGCCAGGCTTTGACCTTGCGCTGGGTGTTGAAGGCCGGTTTGAAGCGGTAGCGTGGCAGTTTGCCGGCAGGAAGGGTTGCTCCGCCCGCAATCTGACGGGCAAGGCTGAGGCTTCGCTCCTCCAGGAAGGTTTCCTTCACCTCGTCGGCCCGCTTGCCGAAGAGTTCTTTCAAGGCGTCGGGGCAGATATAGGGCTGCACCAGCCGCTCCAGGCGCAGGTCGATGCCCAGCTGCTGCAAATCTTCCAGTCTGTAGGGCAGGGCGGGCGAGAAGCGGCCCCGCAGGCCCCAGACATCGTCGCGACTGTTCTCCCAGATGCGGAAGAAGCCCAGGATATGGTCGATGCGGTAGGCGTCGAAATAGTCGGCCATCTTTTGGAAACGCTGCTGCCACCATCTAAATCCGTCTTTGGCCATCTCGTCCCAGCGATAGGTGGGGAAGCCCCAGTTCTGGCCCGAAATGGAGAAATCATCGGGCGGTGCCCCGGCCGAAGCGTCCAGGTTGAACAGTTCGGGATGGACCCAGGCATCGACGCTGTCGGGACTGATGCCGATGGGAATGTCGCCCTTGAGCATCACGCCGTGCTGGCGGGCATAGTGCCTGGCCTCGCGCAGCTGGCGGTCGGCATGATATTGCAAAAAGCAATAGAACTTTATTGTGGGGTAGGCTTTTTTTTCCAGGCGGGCCACCTGTTCGGCATCGTAACGGCTATAGTCGGGCCATTGGCGGAAGTCGGGCGTGCCGTACCGGTCGCGCAGGTAGCAAAAGGCGGCATAGTCGATGATCCAATGCCTGTTGCGCTCGATGAACTCATCGAAATTCCTGTCGTAGGTTCTACTTGTTTTATCGTAGAGGAGGTGGAACCATCTCATCTTGATTTTGGCCACCTGGTCGTAGTCGGCAATCTCCCCCTGGTTGAGCAGCCGGCATTCCTCGCGGTACTGCCGCATTTCGTCGTCATCGAGCCGCCCCATGGTTTCGATGTTGATGAAGACGGGATTGAGCGCGAACACCGAGACGGCGTTGTAGGGATAGGAGTCGCGGCGGTTGTGATGGAGGGTGGTGTCGTTGACCGGCAAGGTCTGGATGATGCGCTGTCCGGTCTGGACGGCCCAGTCGGCCATGAGTTTGAGGTCGGGAAACTCGCCGATGCCCATGTCGCGGCGGCTGCGCAGCGAAAACAAAGGGATGGCCGTGCCGGCACCCCGCCACGCAGGCTGGCTGAAGCGGAAAGGAAAATCGTGCCGCAGAAGGTTTTGCGGGTGGATAGCGGGCTCGTCGGGGTTGAGCCAGTCGGCCGGCAGCCAGAGACGGCGGTCGTCGCCGTTTTCCAGATCGACAATGCGATGGCTGTCGGGCTCGTAGATGACGTATTTGTATTTGATTTCAATCCCTTGATCGGTGGCTTCCAGACCGGCAGCCAGGTCTTCGCGGCAGATTTTGGCTTGCCACAAGGGATAGCGGCTGTCGTCCATGGGATAGACCTCGGCGGCCTGCCAATGGCCCAGCAGGGGATGGCTGCCCAGGATGCCCAGGCGCTGGTGTGGCTCGATGCGGGGGTGCAGCAGTTGCAGGCAGAGATGCTGTTTGAGTCCAGAGGCCGGGACAATCGCTCCACGGTGGGGCAGGTCCTGCCAATGCCTGTCAAACAGGTTGCGGGTAAAGCCGCTGCGCAGGAACACGTCTTCGGGGGTGTCTGTCTGCCAATAGTCCTCGATTTTGAGGCTGGTGCCGGGCTGCAGTTTCATTTTACGCCGCGGTCCGCCTTCGTGCAAGAAACTGCCGTCTTCCCGGCGCAGGGCATAATGGTAGCTGAGCTCGTCTTCGAAATCCGAGACCTCGGCTTCGGCCCACCAGTGTGAACCGTCGTCGCAGTGCATCAGCAGCGGGAACTGCTCGTTCCAGACACTCATGTACGACTGTCCCAGCACGCACATTTCCTGCCCCCAACTGGCCTGATAATCAATCTCGAACATTAAATGCATCCCATTTTCTTTTCTTGTTACAAAATTACTGCAAGAATAGCAGATGTCAAATTATTTTGCTTTCTTTGCTACATCCTTTTGAACGACTAAAAATAATAACACCTATGAAAAGATTTACGAACCTTTATTCCCTATCAAAAACTTTACGTTTTGAACTTCGACCCATTGGTAAAACTAAGGAAAACATCGAAAAGAACGGTATCCTTGAGCGTGACAACGAACGTGCTATTGCATACAAGGCCGTGAAGAAGGTGATTGATGAGTACCACAAGTTTTTTATCGAATGGATGTTGGACAACTTCAAGTTGGACAAAGACTCTTTGAACAGTTTCAATGATCTGTATCACCTCCCGTCCTCAGACCAAAAGAGGAAAACGGATCTGCCCAAAGTTCAAGAAATTTTGCGCAAGCAGATTTCGGAGCGCTTCACCAAGAGTGAACAATACAAGCGTTTGTTCGGCAAAGAACTCATACGGGAAGACTTGGTTGAATTTGTCAAAACGCCTCACTATGAAAATATCATTCGTGAAATGCCTGGTAACGAATGTATGACCGATGAAGATGTGAAACAGATTCAAGAACGAGTCCAAGATGACATTGCCCAATTCGATGATTTTACGACTTACTTTGTCGGCTTTTACGACAATCGCAGGAACATGTATGTAGCCGATGATAAGGCGACCTCCATTGCTCACAGAATGATTGACGAGAATTTGCCTAAGTTTGTTGACAACATGGATGTGTTCAATAGAATTGCGGCAAGTGATGTAGCAACACATTTCGACGAGTTGTACAAGGCGATGGAATCATATTTGAATGTGAATAAAATCGCCGAATTGTTTCAATTGGACTATTATTCCATGGTGCTGACACAAAAGCAGATTGATGTTTACAACGCCATTATTGGTGGTAAAGTGCTTGATGAGGGGACAAAAATCCAAGGGCTCAATGAATATGTGAACCTTTATAATCAGCAACAAAAAGACAAGTCGAAGCGACTGCCCAAGTTGAAACCGCTTTTCAAGCAGATTCTCAGCGAGCGTAATGCCATTTCATGGTTGCCCGATGAGTTTGAAAGCGATAATGAAATGCTGCAAAGCATCAGAAAATGCTATCAGGACTTGGAGAAACAGGCCTTTGGCTCATTGAAGACCTTACTTGGAAGCATCAAAGATTACGACCTTGAACATATCTACCTGCCTAATGATTTGCAACTGACTGACATTGCCCAAAAGCTTTTCGGCAGTTGGTCAGTTATCAGAAATGCCGTTGTGGAGGACTTGAAAACTAACAATCCACAAAAGAAAAAGGAAGATGCCGAGGAATACGAAAAAAGGTTAGCTAAAATGCACGACAGTTATTCCATCGCTTACCTTAACGGTATAATGCAGGAGAGAGTGGAGGATTATAGACCCATTGAGGATTTCTTTGCTGAGATGGGTGCTGAAGACAACGAGAAAGGCCAGAAGTTGAGCTATTTCGCCAGAGTTGAAAATGCTTACACGGAGATTAAGGGATTGCTGAACACAGATTATCCCAAGGATAAAAAACTTTCGCAGGACAAGGCAAGTGTGGAGAGAATCAAGAATCTGTTGGATGACATCAAGGATTTGCAGCACTTTGTGAAACCGTTGCTGGGCAATGGAACGGAAAGCGAAAAAGATAGTCGTTTTTATGGCGAGTTCACGCCATTATGGGAAGCCCTTGATCAAGTCACACCCTTGTACAATATGGTGCGCAATAGGATGACACAGAAGCCCTATTCAAACGAGAAAATCAAACTCAACTTCGACAATTCCACTTTGTTGGCTGGTTGGGACTTGAACAAGGAAGCAGACAACACTTGCACTTTGCTTAGGAAAGACGGGAACTATTATCTCGTTATCATTGACAAGCGGAACAACAGAGTGTTAAGACATGACAATCTGATTTCTGATGGCGATTGCTATGAGAAAATGGAATACAAACTCTTGCCTGGGGCCAATAAGATGTTGCCCAAGGTGTTTTTCTCCAAATCACGCATTGAAGAGTTCAATCCAAGCGAAACCGTGTTGAGGAATTACAAAAACGAGACACACAAGAAAGGCGACAGTTTCAACCTCGGCGACTGCCACGCGCTTATTGACTTCTTTAAGGAATCCATTAACAAGCACGAGGATTGGAACAAATTCGGTTTCCAGTTCTCCGATACCAGCAACTATGAGGACTTGAGCGGTTTCTATCGCGAAGTGGAGCAGCAAGGCTATAAGATTACATTCCGCAATGTTTCGGTGGACTACATTAATCAGTTGGTGGACGAGGGGAAAATCTATCTTTTCCAAATCTACAACAAAGACTTTTCGTCTTTTAGTAAAGGTACGCCCAATATGCACACGCTCTATTGGCGGATGCTCTTCGACGAAAGGAATTTGTCGGATGTGATTTACAAATTGAATGGTGAAGCAGAGGTCTTTTTCCGCAAACACAGCATTATGGTTGAAAAACCGACGCATCCTGCCAACAAGCCCATTGCAAATAAGAACGCACAAAACGAGAAAAAAGAAAGCACATTTGACTACGATCTCATCAAAGATCGCCGCTATACGGTGGACAAATTCCAGTTTCATGTGCCGATAACGATGAACTTCAAGGCTACCGGATTGAATAACATCAATCCTATAGTGAATGCCTATCTGAAAGAATCGGATGCCACGCATATTATCGGCATCGATCGTGGCGAAAGGCATTTGCTCTATTTGTCGCTTATCGATATGAAAGGGAACATTGTTGAGCAATACTCGTTAAATGAGATTGTGAATGAATACAAGGGCAATACCTATCGCACCAATTATCATGACTTGTTGGATGCTAAGGAGAAACAACGCGACGAAGCCCGTCGCAGTTGGCAGACCATTGAGAACATCAAGGAACTGAAAGAAGGCTACATGAGCCAAGTGATTCATAAGATTGCAGAACTGATGGTGAAACACAACGCCATTGTTGTGCTCGAAGACTTGAATATGGGATTCATGCGTGGTCGCCAGAAGGTAGAGAAGCAGGTGTACCAGAAGTTTGAGAAGATGTACGTATTCCGGACCATGGTCGGCCAGTAATTCCAGCCTGAAATAGGCCAAAATGATGCTCGTCTACCTATAAAATGATAGGTAAAATGAGCAAAAACCACTTGAAATCGCCGCCGGCGCCCT
>Ga0079305_1001268_pt1 | contig 35890 bp, 24 predicted proteins | sample LMS_cellobiose_e_FD_79183 | JGI IMG/M metagenome (GOLD analysis project Ga0079305, IMG submission 79183) | Rumen-fistulated moose microbial communities from Alaska, USA - LMS_cellobiose_enrichment | ecosystem: Host-associated > Mammals > Digestive system > Stomach > Rumen fluid ... | reverse complement strand
TCAACGGAAACCGCGCGACGCTTGCCTGTTCTCCCAACGAGTTTTATTATTATATCGACGATATTCCAGAAAATCCCGTTGACCCGATAACCGGGGAACAACAGAATGATGTCCGGAATTTTTTCTGTCCCCGTCCGGAAAATACGGAGCTTTTTACGGCTCTGGCGGCGAAGGATCCAAAACGGTATCCGCTCTCTGACGTTCAGATTAAATTCTATTTTTCCTGGGAATCCTCGCTGCACCGTCTGGCCCGGATTGTTACCCGGCCGCAGCAGGGAGACAGGGATGGTGTTGTAATGGATGATTCCGGCAGTTCGCCGCCCGCGGTTATTTTTCAGAATCCGGCGGTGTGGCCGTTGAATTACTGGGGCCGGAACCTTCGTTACCGGATCGCCGGTTTTCCGGAAGCTCTTGATGTTCCGGGCGAATTTTATCTTGATCGTGACGGAACCCTGACCTATATTCCGTTCCCGGGCCAGATGCCTGAAAATACGGCGTTTCGTGCGCCGGTTGCCGTTCAGGACGCGGAGAAGTCGCCGTTTATCCGGATTCAGGGGGACATGACAGAGCTGGTCGGGAAATTGAAGGCGTCCGATCGTTATCCGGAGGGGATGATCGACAACGATTCCCTTTATGTCCGAAACCTGACTTTTGACGGTTTGGCGTTTTCTGTTGACGCTTTTCAACTTCCGGAAACCGGGTTGATGTGCGGTCAGGCGGCGACGAGCTCCCCGGCGGCGATTGTGATCGACGGCGCGAAAAACGTCTGGTTCCGAAACGGCGAAATTTCCGATCTTGGCGGTTGGGGGATTTCTTTCCGAAACGCCTGTTATGATTCCGGAATTGAACAAACGATGCTCCGCGACCTGGGGGCCGGCGGTGTTCAGGTCGGTGGACAGCCGGTTTCCCAAAATATTACCGTTAAAAACAACATCATTCGTCATTATGGATTGAATGACGCCGGGGCAACAGGTATCTGGATAGCCAACGCTCAGAATTCCTCCATTGTGCACAATGATATTTCCGACGGTTTTTATACCGGAATTTCCGTCGGCTGGGTTTGGGGATACGCGAAAAGTCTCACGCATCATAATAAAATCGAGTTTAACCATATTCATCATATCGGGCATGGCGTTCTTTCGGATATGGGGGGCGTTTACTCGCTTGGCGTTTCGCCCGGAACCTCGGTTTCCAATAATGTCATTCATGATGTTTATTCGTATAACCGGTTTGGCCGGGGAGGCTGGGGACTTTATACCGATGAAGGTTCCAGTGACATGACGCTGGAAAACAATCTGGTTTATCGTGTTCATACCGGCATGTTTCATCAGCATTACGGTCGGGAAAACCGGATACGGAATAATATTCTGGCGTTCAGTCTGGACGGACAGATTCAGCGGTCGCGGAGTGAAGAACATACCTCGTTCTTTTTTGAAAATAATATTGTTCTCTGGGATCGTTCCCCACTGCTGGCGTCAAGCTGGCAGGATGGACACTATTGTATGAAAAACAATCTGTACTGGTTCTGCGGCCAACCTCAGACCGATGATGAAAAAGCGGGCAGGTTTTTTGCCGGTAAGACGTTGGCGGAATGGCAGGAGACCGGTCAGGATCAGGGAAGCTTGATGGCGGATCCTGAATTTGTCGATCCCAACCATGGAGATTTCCATTTTAAAGGAGGAACACCCAACGCGGCGGTTCAGGCGATAGGTTTTAAGCCGTTCGATTACACAAAGGCGGGACTGGAAGGTGAGGACGCCTGGAAAAACAAAGTCAATGAATTTGTGAATCCCCCGTTGAAACTGGCTCCCGACGGTCCGCCTGTTCGTCCGGTGAACTTGCGGGACACTTTTGAAAATAAACGAATCCGACTCGTTCCGGAAGCGGTGATGAACGATGAAAATATCGAAAACGCCTTTGTTATTCTGGAGGAGAAAGACAACAGGTTTCTCCGGCTTAACGATTCTGACAAGTTTCAGTATTCCTATGACCCGCATTTTTACTATCATCCCAATTACACTGAAGGGACGGCGATCTGCGAGTTCGACCTCCGAATATCGGAACAGGCGACTCTTCACGTTGAGGGACGAGACTATCCCTATCCGTATCAGATCGGTCCGTCGCTTGTTTTCGATCAGGGCAAAGTTTATTCCAATGGTCAGGAATTGGGAAATATTCCGACCGATCAATGGCTTCACGCCAAAATGGTCTGTTCCGTCGGCGAAAACTGGGATGATTTCTGGACTTTTTCGCTTTGTCTGCGTGACGATGACCGCAACGGCGGAGAGGTTGTCGTCCCGGAAACCCGGATTCCGGTTTTGCATCAGGACTGGAAATTTTTGGACTGGTTCGGGTTTTGCGCGTTAAACAACAATACGGCAACGATTGATATTGATAATATCGTATTGATCAATCAGGTCTCCCAACCGTAAAATGCCCGGGAGAAAAACAGGTTTTTCACCGGTTGCCAGGCAATGGAAGCCTCCTGTTTTTCAATTTTCGCCGTCCGGGGTTTTTATTGATAGTTTGTTGTAAACGGACAAAATTCAATTTCCGGTATGTTGCCAGGAAAGGATGTAAATATTTCCGAATTACGGGAAAATTAAGAAATGCTGCTTGAAAATGAAAGTTTTTCATGACATAATATTGCGGGTGTCGTGTCGGCGGAAACAGGGTTCCGGTTTTCAAAGCGAAAAAATGTTTTTTCATGAAAGTTGTGCTTTACGGTAAGTTACAGCAAAATGGTTACCAAACAAATTTCTGTAAAACTGGAGGGACGGGGAAACCGTCAATACTTTCCCGGTGAAATGCTGGCGGGAAGTTATGGTCTGGAAGATTTCAGCAGTGATTTGATTGACGCTGTTGAAGTTTCCGTGCTCTGGCACACGGAAGGAAAAGGAAACGAAGATATGGGAATTCATGCTTTTTGGCGGCGTTCCCATCAGGAGGGAGACTGGATTGATCCGTTGACGCCCGGACATTTCAATACAACATTACCTAACAGCCCGTTGACGTATGAAGGAGCGTTGATCAAACTCCACTGGTGTATCCGGGTTCGGGTTTTTTTTCAAAATGGCCGTCAGGTACTGGAGGAAGTTCCTTTTCGTCTGGGAAACCTCTCCAATGTACGGACGCTGAAACCGATTCCCTGGAACTCCGGAAATGGACCGGAATAGTTTTGATCGGGCTGTCTGGTATGATGTTTCAGGACAATCGTATGATGTTCCGCAATCCGTTAAAAATTTTGCGATTCCTTTGTTTCTCATCTCCGTAAAGGCCCGGTGTTCCTGATTATTGAGAAACACGGAATTTTTCTGACGGTCCCCGGCGGAACGGATAATATGATAATGTGATGTGGACTGTGTAAGATTTATATGGTAAATTCGAGATAGTACCCCCCGGATATTCACGATGATTAAAACCTCTCCTGAATGCGATGATAATGTCCTGCCTGTGCCTTCCGGTGATTCTGATGTTTGTGCGGTTCAGAAGGATGGCTCCTCTCTGTTTATTCCACATGACAGGAACCCTTTTTCTGTCAATTACACCCAACCGGGTTCCATTCCGTTTTTTTTTGAAAGCTCCTTTATTCAATCAATTAAAAAGGAATATCCGGGCGATTATCAGAATTATTTTCGACGTTCTTTTTTAAACGGCGAACATCTGCGGACCTCGATTGGTCTGGAGTTTCTCGCGGATCAGTTTCAACGGGATAATTTTTCAGCCCAGATCAACGGCGTTCATGGTTCTGGAAAGTCGACTTTGTTGAACGCGCTGGAAAGAACGCTTAAAAACCGTGGTTTTCATGTTTTTTTCTGGACTCTGCATGATCAGCAGCGTCAGCTTCCTGATGGATTCTGGAATAAAATTCATCGTTTTTTAAAGGATGTTACGAGTACCCAACCGGCGGACAGTTCAAAGAAAACATTGGTCGGAATTGTGATTCTGGACGGTTTTGAACAGCTTTCCTGTGCCAATCAATGGTTTTTTCGGCTGTTTTGTCGGGTTTCCCGTCTGGGGATTTTATTGTCAAGTCATCAGGTGTGTTTTGGAATCCCGGTTTTATTTAAAACGACGCCGACCTGTGAAACCCTTCAACGAATTGTGCGCTATCTGCTGGATGATGTCGAATTTTGTTATGACGGGCTGAATTTAAAACAGAAAATGGTCGCTTCACATCAAAATATCCGGGATATTCTCTTTGAACTTTATGACGAGTATGAAAACCATCATGTTGTAGAAGAACATCTTAACCATCCACTGATTCGTCGATTTCCCCGATAAATCAAATTGAAATATTGAGCATTTATCAGGTGTCGTTTGAGTGTCCTGTCAGGATACTGAAACGGATGTCTGCCGGCTTGGTATGACGCGGTTTTAAAGGGGCCTTGTCGTGTTTGGTGTTTCCCGTGTTTATCTTAATCTTCCGGGCCGTTTTCGGGAAATACCGTTATTCAGAAAATCTCTGCCGGTACTTAAAAACAATCTGTCTGGAAACGTCCGGGGAAATCATGTATATTTATAAAAATTTATCTTTCAGGATGTTTCATCATGGGGCAGGTTGTGGTAAAATAACGTTTTCAGTAAATTGAAAGCGGATCGTTTTGGAATCGCTGCCTGAGTTTATGTTTCCGTGTTGTCTGTTCCAAAATATTTTGAGCGGATTTCAGGCTTGTTTTTATTCTGCCTTTCTTTTTGTACTGGCTGTGTAAAAAAGGATTCCATTCATGTTGTCCGTTCTGATTTGCGGATGGAATGATTCCGGATTCCCTGTTTCCGAGCTGAAATTTTTTGCGTGAAGCCGGGCGGGATTTATAAAATAATTTGGAATTTCTGTTTTTGAGGAGACTATGTTGCTGTCTGTTCAGCTTGGTTCAATCCGATTTCCCAATCCTGTTTTTGTGGCTTCCGGTACCTTTGGTTATATTAAGGAAATGGCGTCGCTGATTGATGTTTCCCGTTTGGGGGGGGTGATTCCCAAGACGATAACCGTTTCTCCCCGTCCGGGAAACAAACCGCCGCGGACGGTCGAAACGACAGCCGGACTGCTGAACGCCATTGGTTTGGATAACGATGGACTGGACGAGTTTCTGAACCATAAAATTCCTTATTTAAAAAATTTAAAATGTCCGGTGATTGTCAGTGTTGCGGCGAAAAAACCGGAAGAATGCCGGATTCTTGGCGAAACTTTGTCGGCCTGTGACGGAATCACGGCGATAGAATTGAACGTCAGTTGTCCAAATGTCAGTGGTGGGGTGGATTACGGAACAGACCCGATACTGTGTGAAAAACTGGTTTCGGAATTTCGAAAGTGGTCGCGGATTCCGTTTTCAGTCAAGCTGTCGCCTAACGTGACGAATATAGCGGAAATTGCCAGAGCCGCCGAGGCGGGCGGGGCGGATATGATTTCCGCAATCAATACCTGTTACGGTTTATCGGTGGACTGGCGAAGGCGAAAATCACGAATTGGGAACGGTTATGCCGGATTCAGCGGTCCCGCAGTCAAACCGATCGCGCTGCGCTGTGTTCATCAGATTTACAAAGCGGTCAAATTACCGATCATTGGAATCGGCGGGATCGCTTCGGTTGATGATGTGATGGAATTTATGGTGGCGGGAGCTTCTGCCGTTCAAATTGGAACGGCGAATTTCTACCGTCCTGATATCACCATTCAGATTATTGATCAGTTGCCCCATGTCATGGAACAAGAAGGAATTAACGATCTGTCGGAAATAATAGGAACCCTTCAATTGTGACCGGGGGTATTGTTATTTTTCAGTGACCGTTTAATTTCCGCTCAAAAACAATGATCATAAATTGATTCCGGGTGATTTTGTTTGCCAGACGGTTTAATTTAATAAAATGAAAATAAAAGCCGGACTGAATAATATAAATAACAGAAAGGTAGACATGCTGAAAGGGTCCTTTTTTTACAAAAATGGAACGCTGTTTATGTTAGCCGTTTTACTGTCAGCATTTGGAAGACAGGCTGTTTTTTCTCAGGAACAGAATACGGAAAAACCGCTGCCGGACATTTTGATTGGCGTCGAATATTTTGCCGGCTGGTGGCAGGGGGCGAACAGTAAATGGGTCACTGAGAATAAAGACTGGCGACTGGATTATCCGGATCGGGTTCCGCTTTTGGGGGAATATAATGCGCAGGAGACAATGGACAGGGAAATTGTTGCCGCTGCGGATCATGGAGTCGATTTTTTTTCCATTCTGTGGTATTATGATAAAAATGTGACCAAAACCGGCCAAAGCGTCAAGGATCCCTGTGACGAGTTGAATTCGGCGGTCGGATACTTCATCAATTCGCCTTACGCGGATCGGATGAAATTTATGATTGAACTGACAAATCATGCGCCCTTTGCCATTATTTCCGATGAAGATTGGGATTACTGTATTGATGTTTGCATTGACGCGATGCGCTCCCCAAGTTATCTTCGTATTGACGGCCGTCCGGTGATTAAAATTCATGCCGGGGATCAGCTCTTTGCCGATTTTGACGGTGATGTGGATCGATGTCGGAAAATGCTTCAGCGTATTCGTAAACGTGTTCAGGACGCCGGGGCAGGTGATTTGCTGATTACCGTCGGAACCTATGGCCCGACGCCGATTAACGCGGAACATAATTTTGTGAAATCAGGTGAAATAAATGGAACAATGCAGTACATGGACGTTCCAAATCGTCCTCTGAAAAAAGAGTGTTATCCTTATGAAGAAGTCGTTGCACTTTCCAAAGAAATGCGTGACGTTCATGAGAATGACCTGATCCCATGGACGCCGTATCTGCCCGCCGGCTGGTATCCACGTCCCTGGAAAGACCCGCGGGCCGATTTCGCGTTGCCAACGGAACAACAGTGGCGTGCCGCTCTTGTCGGGATGAAAAACGATCTGGAACGAACCGGGAAATTCGGTTTTCCGCGACGTGACGGCTCAATCCAGAAGGCGTTTACCATTTATGCCTGGAATGAATACGGGGAGGGCGGATTTATTTCCCCGACTCAAGGGACCGGATATATGAAACTTGAGGTGATTAAAGATGTTTTCCGGCGATAATGTGTTCGCTGAATTGGTTTGTTTTTTTCGCGATAAATAAAAAAGGACACCTTTTAAAATCCTAGGTTTTCGTTTATTGGAATTGCCGGTTGAAACTCCCTGAAGCAGGTTGAGCCAATCTATTTATTATGACGGAATGGCCGGCCTGACGGAAGTGCCTGGCTCCGTGTTGGTACGATTCTGATTCCAATCGACAACATATACCCTGACTTTAATCAAACAACAATGGTACGATGAATATGACACGAAAAGCACTTGCGTTTACCCTTTGCCTGGTTTCCTGTTCATTTCTGTTTTCTGCCGGGTGTTACAAACCCAAAGCGGAACTCCCGTTTTCCGAATACGGAAAGACAACGGACAAGGTTCCCTATGTCCCTGATCGTCCGGTGAATTATCCGGTTCCGGAGGGTGTTGATAAAACTCCCTGTGACGTTGAAGCAACGGTTCTCGAGGATGTAAAATCGATGTATGAACCGGCTCCGGGATCCGTAACAGAAAACCCGGAAACGGCGGAAAACGAAAAATAGAATACCGGAACCGTTACGGCGGAAAACAGAATCAAACGGTATTCAACAAGTATCGTCTTAACGATATTTCTGTAAATGTATTACCCGGATTGTTTTCGGGATCGGTGAAAAACAGTTTGACTCGATTGAGGGAATTTTCAATGTCTTTAGTAAAAAGATACGGCGCGAATTTTGTGGCGGTATGCTGCATTCTGTTTTTTGCGGCAGAGGGACTCGTTTTCTCCGGATGTCAGAAATGTCAAAAACCGGAAGAGGCAAATAACTCTACACAAGTAAAACAGTCAGCGGTGGAGGTCGAACCCGTGTCTGTCCCGGTGGAGACAAACGCTGTTTCAGAGAAAATGTCGGAAAAGATTCCGGTTGAGCCGGTGGCTGTGGCGTCACTGGAGGAGCACGGAGTGAAAGTGGCGTATAACAATGATAAAACGCTGAAATCACTTGATTTTTCCGATCAAAAACAACCGGTTACGTTGTTCCCGGATGAAGAAAACAGCTGGAAGTCGGTCCGCGTTATTCGCGGAAAAGGAAATCTCCCTTTTGCTCTGCTGGAGATCTGCCTGACACAAATGCCACAGCTTAAAGAATTTCTCTGGACAGAAACCGTTATTGAGTCGGATACGACAATCGAAAACTGTAGGTGCGCTGAGTTGAAGAAATTACGGCTTTCCGGATTAACGGTTTCTGAAAATCATCGGTTTCCGGTCACTCTGATAAAATCTTTCGATGTTTGTAAAAATTTATCGGAATTCGATCTCAGCGGTTCCTCCCTGACGGATTCCGATTTAAACGATTTGAAACTGCAAGTCCTGTTCCCGAAGCTTGAGCGTCTCAATTTGTATCAAACCAGAATAACGGACGAGGGGGTCGAACAGCTTCTCCCGCTTGTGGAAACGATAAACTGGCTCAATCTGGACGCGACAGGAATTGATGATTCTGTCATGAACAATCTGACGAAATTTCAGCAGCTGACATTTTTGCATATTGGCCGAACCTCTGTTTCTGACGCTTCCATTGAATTACTTGCGACGTTTCCGGAGCTGAAAAAAATTCATGTAACGCGGACTCAAATAAGCGAGAAAGGCGCTGAAAAACTTCGGGCACTGTTGCCGGATTGTGAAGTTGTCTCTGAAGTTGAAGAATGATTTCATCCGGAATAACCGAAGATTTTTAACCGTGTGATTTTTAAAAACAGATCCGGTATAATGGCTGTTGCCGGATTCAATATAAATGGCAAATAATATTTCACTGTTGTGGAAATATAAAATATGTTTTCGGTTCATATACCGATTTTTAGCAGTCCCCAAAGATGTTTTGACCGTTGGCTGAGGGGCATTATCTTACCTGTTTTAGGAGATGTCATTATGAAAAAAACTTTCGTCTCGATTTTCTCTTTTACATTTGCAGCAATTGCGTTTACCGTATCCGCTTTCGCGCAGGAAGACGGTTTTGTTTCCATTTTTAATGGAAAGGACCTGACCGGCTGGACTGGTGAAGAACGTATCTGGTCCGTTGAAGACGGCGCTATTGTCGGACGGGCGGATGACGCGGAGCATAAACTTGAGTACAACACCTCGCTTGCTTATGAAGAAGAGCTTGCCGACTTCATTCTCCGTTATGATTACCGTATTACCAAAGGCGGTAATTCCGGAATGTATTATCGGGGATGGTATCTTGATCCTGAAAATCATATTTATCAGATGGGCGGTTATCAGGCTGACTTTGATGGTAACGCCACTTATTCCGGAATTATGTACGGAGAAGCGTTCGGCGGTATTCTCGCAAACCTTGGAATGGTTTCCGTCATTGACAAAGGACGGAGTGTTGACGAGATTGGTTCCATGAGAACAGCGGAAGATGTTCGCAGTAGTGTTAAAATGGAGGATTGGAACCACTATGAAGTGATTGCCAAGGGGTTTGTTTTCATTCACAAAATCAATGGCCAGGTCACAAGCATTTGTATTGATAATGATGTTGATGCCCGACGCGCAAGCGGTTTAATCGGTATTCAGGCTCATGCCGGTTTGGGAACGCCCATGAAGGTCGAAGTGAAAAATATCTATCTGAAAAAATTGTAATCGTTGATTGAATTACTCCGAAATTTTATAAAACAGGCAAGTCGTGTACTTCTCGGTTTCACGGTTTGCCTGTTATTTCCGGAAGCGTGGAAACGTCAGGCGTCTTATCGATCTGATGATATCTGAAAGTAAAAAATGAAAACGATTCGTATTGGTACCCGATCCAGCATCTTGGCACTTTGGCAGGCTCATTGGGTTCGTGACGAGCTTGTCCGAAACGGTGTTTCTGTTGACGTTGTTCCGATTTCAACGACAGGGGACCATGATCAAAACAACCCGTTGACCAATATGGGATTTCAGGGTGTTTTCGCCAAGGAAATCCAACGCGCTCTCCTGGATCATCGCGTTGATCTGGCGGTACACAGTCTTAAAGATTTGCCCGTGATTCCGGTCGACGGTTTGCAGTTGTCGGCAGTACCGGAAAGAGCGGATACCCGGGATGCGTTTCTAAGTCGGAAATATCAGTCGCTGGATGCTCTTCCTGACGGCGCTGTTATCGGTACGGGCAGTTTGCGTCGTCAGAACCAGATTTTCCACTATTGTAAGAAACAACTGGAAATCAGACCGATTCGCGGGAATGTCGAAACCCGAATAAAAAAAATGGAGGCGGGGGAGTATGATGCGATCATTCTCGCGTCTGCCGGGCTGACGCGGCTCGGTTTTACGGATCAGATTCGGCATTACCTTGAGCCGCCCTGTTACCTTCCTGCTGTTGGTCAGGGCGCACTTGGTTTGGAAACCCGTTGTGATGACCAGGAAACGATCGAACAGCTTATGGTTGTCAATCATCCGGAAACTTTTTTGACGATTCTCGCGGAACGTTCTCTGTTGCGAACTCTTGAGGGCGGATGTATTGTTCCCATTGGCGCTCTTGGGCGTGTACGCCGGTCCGTTGAAAACAATAATGACGGTCAGAAAGAAAACGCGGTTAAACAGCAAGTCCTGTTGTCGCACTCTGTAGAAAAAAGGGGGGGGCCGACACTTCATTTAATGGCGCAGATATTTTCCATGGATGGAAAACAGTGCTTTCAGAGTGAGTCGGAATGTTCTCTTGAAACGGAATTGATGTCGCAGAAAAATCAGGTTTGCGCAAAGGAACTTGGACGGGATTTGGCGGAAGGTTTGTTAAAACAGGGTGCTGCCGGCATTATTGATGATATCAAAAAAAGTCGAAAATAAACGAAGAGAAAACCGGCGTCAGAAATAAAATGCCGAGAGCTAACAATCAACCAATATTTTTCATGAAGTTTTCTCCGTACACAACGGAGACGATTAACGTTGTACTTGTTACGCATTACAAGGTTTATCGCATCCAATGTGACAGGTTCACTTTGGGAAACCGGTCAACAGATTTTCTGAGGGCTTGATGATACGATCATCTGTTTTGCCATTGAAGGAAATTCCCATCTGGCAACGTCGGACAGGAAGGCGATATTTTTGTTACAACGCTTTTCTCTGGGGAATCGGAAACGGCCTGATAAGTTCGTCTCTTGTTACCTATATTATTTTTTCACTGGCCGGTCCGTTTTTAGACAAGGCAATGATCGGAGTTGCGATTTCCTGGATTATTGCCGCGCCGCGATTGGTTGGGTTATTACGTCTTTTAACGCCGTCGCTGATTGACTGGACGGGAAGTCGCAAACGAATTTGCTTTTGGGGTAGTCTTCTCTCGCCCATGATTTTATTGTTACTTCCGGGATTAACGCCCTTTTTTGCGACCCAGGGAGCTCGTTATCTTAATCTTTCTTTTTCCCTGATCGGTTTGATTTGGGCTTTTTACCATCTTATCGAATATTTTTCGACGGTGTCTCTCTGGTCATGGATTGGTGATTCTCTGATCCCACAAATTCGGATTCGATTTCTTGCGCGTCGTGAACGCTGGATGATTGCCGGACAGTTTCTCGGAATGTTGACCGCGGGGCTTTACACCTGGTATCAGAAAAACGGCTATCCGGAATCTCAGTCCTGGCGGGTTTATCTTTTTCCGGCCTTTCTGGGAATAGCGTTTTTGATTACCGCCGCCTTTACCATTGTAAAAATTCCTGAAGTACAGTGGAGTAAAGTGTCGGGATTCAGAACGCGATTCCGCCAGCTTGTCCAGCCACTTTCATCGGGACATTTTCTCGCTTTTTTACTTTTTGCCTGTTGGATTCAAATTGCGAATGGTTTGACGCAAAGCACCCAATATACTTTTCAGCTTAAAGTTTTAAATGTTTCAATGTTTGTTGCACTGATGTTTCAGGCATGGACACGGATTGGACAGATGGCCTTTACCAGGATTGCCGCCAGGCTTCTTGAGCAAAACCATTTTTTTGGGATTCTTGGTACTGCCTATATGCTGGTTTCGATTGGTTCTTTATGTTACGCTGTTGCAACGCCCGATACCTGGTTCCTGATTTTTGGCGCGGCGACTCTTTGGATTTTCTGGGTTGCCGTCAATATTGGAATCAATAATCTCCTGATTAACCTGAGTGTTCCGGAAAACCGAAACGCGACAACCGCGCTGTATTTTACCGTCTCAACGCTTGCTTTTGGTATTGCGTCCTTTGCCGGCGGCTGGATCTGCGACCATTGTAAGGATTTGACGGTGGTTCTGCCAGGAACGAACCGATCCCTGGATTATTATCAACTCGCGTTTTTTGGCGGGACGGTTTTACGATTGTTTGGGATTGTCTTTCTTATTATATGCTGGGCTCTTTTAAAACGAAAGGCTAATGCGAAATAATTTCTGTTTCTGTAAAATGAACAATCTCAGGAATCTGTATTGAATGAACAGATGTTCCTGAGATGTCCGTGTTTGTCATTATTTTCCGGCCAGCCGTCTTCTGAAAAATTTATGCTTCTTCTGCAGCCGGTTCCTCGTTTTCGGTGACGGTTTCCAGAATTCGCCGTTTGCGCTGCGATGGGGCGTTTTGAACTTCATTCCAGATATTTGCGTCGTCGATGATCTGAAAATCATACATTCCGACACAGACGAAATCGGCGCCGCCTTCCCAGGCGAATTTAAAACCTTCCGCGGGCAGAATAGCTCCGGCCCCCAATGTTTTGAACGCGATCCAGGGTTCCGGGCGTTCCTGCATGAATGCCCGGGTCTCATCCGGTTCACGGCAGAATATATTATCGTGTTCCGTCGGATTTTGCGCGGACCAGTATTTTGTGTGATGAAATGTTTTCATCCAGAAATCCGGAATAAGTCCCTCTTCAACGATTCCCTGAACGGTAGATTGATAGTGCCCCCCCATTCCGGCAGGAAGGCCGTTGTCACGCATGACCTCAAAGCAACGGGCGATGGTGTCGAAATCCTTATCCGCAACAAGTCGATCCGCGATGCCGCCATGAATGTAACAGGCGTCACAACCGAAGTCAATCGCAATCTGAATGTTTTCAACTATTGTGTGACCACCTCCGCCGCCGCAGTCGGAAATGAATTGCATTTTACCGTCGGTCCACCGCCAGTATTCCGACATCATTTCATTCATAATCGGATTGCCCATAAAAGTGTTGATACCGCATTGTTCCGCAATTTGAAACGTTTGAAAAACCTTTTCCTTGGTATGGTATCTCTTGATGAGTTCGGAAACATAAACCAAATCGCGGGAATGTGCCCAACCTCCAATCAGGTTGCCGCCAAGAATCAGGCGACTGACTTCCAACGGTCCGATTTTGGCTTTCGTGATTTTACTTTTCAGTGTTGACGTATCCGGCATTTCCCAACTGGTTCGGGTCGCGCCGGAAACAGCGTCGACTTTATCGGTCGCGGTTTTTTCATTGTTGCCGGTCTCTGACTGCGCAAGAAGACAGCCTTCTTCAAGAGAAAAGGAAGCTCCGAACCCCGCGCTTAATCCGCCGAGAACAGGAAGCCCCATGATCTGTTTCAGTGCGGTGCGCCGATTCAAATGACCGAAATCTTCATTTTTTTTCTGTTCCGACTTGTCTTTGCCGTTCATGATTTTCTTCCTTTGTTAATGTCAGTTGGTTTTCTGAAAACAGATGCAATACCCGGATTTTTTTACAGTTGTCAACGTGTCATAACAACATTTGAAAAAATATATTTTTATAAATGTTGTCTGAAAAACATTATCAATCAGTGCTATCAATATTCTGGTTACTGAACCGGTGGGATCGGAATGATTTCACCATTGAGCTGACGTTTCTGATCTTCCGGATCTTCCGTTCCGTAAAATGGAACGTTGGCATCCAGCCAGAAGTTTATTGTCGCGCGATCTTTCGGACTCAGCCCGATATTCAGATGGTTTTCATCGTCCAGAATTGCGGTCAACGGTGACATGTCGCAACCACACTCGCCGGGAAGCGAAGAAATCCGCCGGATTGTTTTACCGAGCCATTCATACCAGCGCAGATAAGGTTCCAGATTATTATAAGATCGCGAGAATTCCTCTTCAGATTCACCCGTCAGGTCGGGAGCGATCCCGTTTTCACTGCCGTCGTGACAGGAAACGCAAGCCCGATCCAGAATCGGCTGAATAAGAACAGGATAGGACATCGGCCGTGTTCCTTCCGGACCGGGGATCAGTTCCGAGGCGGGACGCCCCATGGCGATGCTTTGCATGGGCACGTTTTTCTGTGTGGTTTGTGTCTGTTCATGGCAACCGATACAACCGCGGTTTTCGCCGGGCTGCAAATACACTTCGCTCATCATTGTATGAACGGCCTTCCCTTCGGAGTCGACTGCCTGAAAGTAAAGTGGTTTGCAGGCAGGAACACGGAAATGAGCGGAACCGTCTTTTTCAACAGGGACGGAACCAAGATAGACTCTTGCGTTCTGAGCGTGAGCATGTCCAACCCGGGGAGTGTTACTGACGTAGCCCGGATATTTGGGGAGAATTTGAAAAACACGGAGTTCCGTAATGGGGCGATCTTCCGGGAACGGAACAAGGGATTCGCGAACATTGGAAAGAACGAATGTCCCGTATTCCGGAGCGTTTTCCGGAAGTCTGGAAGCGATTGTCCGGGGCGTTGATTTTTCCGTCAACTGAAGCGGATAACGGCAACTTGTTTCCGGATCTTCATAAATCAATTCCAGATTTCCAAATCGGTCCCGATAGTAAAGTCCGAGTTTTCCAGCGGAATAGCCATCCCCACAGGTGCCTGTATATCCGTAACCGTTGACGGAGAGATAACCGCCGTTGGGGTCATGACTGTAAGAGGTGAGGTAAAAATCCTCCGAAAGCGGATAGGGACCATAATAATAATGGTCGGAAACATAGGCTTTGTCGGGATTGTCGGGAACAAGGGTTTCCGGGAAGGGGATGTCCGGCGTAATAACATCAATACAGTCCAGCGTATCTTCAGAGGTTTCCGGGTCGTATTTGATTTTGGTCGGATCAAGGATCACAAGCGGCCCGCCGACCGCGATATGATGACCGGATCCGAGGAAGAGAATTTTATTGGAGTCCGGGATTTCTTCCGGTTGGAGGGAGGCTACGATTTTTTCCGTATAATTGCCGAACAGCGCCTGGGCATTGGTGCCGTCGGGGTTGGTTACCCAGAGATTCATATATCGGGCGGCCTCTCGATCGACGTAATCCCAACGGGCATAAACGATTCGGCCGTCTTTGAGAACGGTTGGATTCCATTCATTGGTTTCATGCCAGGAAATACATCGAATGTCACCGTTTTGGTAACGGCGATGCAGCGTTGCTGTCATTACCGGTTCCCAGTCGCCGGTACATCGGGCAAAACTTCCCCGGCGGGTTGAAACAAAAATGAGATCCCCGTCAGGAAGAAGAACCGGGTCAAAATCGTCATAAGGTCCGTCGGTCAGTTGCTCAATGTCGCCACTTGCGATATCCATTTTGAATAGATGAAACTTGCCTTCCTTTTCCTGGAGATATTCCCCAATGTGATCGTCGTGTCCCTGTCGGGCCATATCCCCGGCCGTTGTCCGCGGAGTCCCTTCCGGAATGACTTTGGAGAAATCCGCAAAAGCAAAATAGAGCGTTTTACCGTCATAGGAAAGACTTGGCGTTGAAAAAACGCCGCGGGGAAATTTACCGTCGGTAAGCGAAACGGTTTCAAAGGAACGTCCCGGGTTTTTCAGGCAATACATCCCCTTGCCGGTTGTATTGGTCCCTCGATAGTAATAAGAAAGATATTCATGAATCAGTTGCCAGATATAACGGTCCCCTTTCATAAAAACAATCGGAATATCCTTGATCAGCGGATTGTCAAAAATAACATTTCGCATTTCCCAACGCAAATCAAGATAAGCGTCGGAACATTCTTCGGCGGTCATCTTTTCGACCTGTTCCGGAGTGATCGCGTCCATTTTTTTTTGGAGCGATTCCCGGTTTTCCGGGGTCACGTAATCTTCCTCAACTAATTTACTCAGAAGAGTTTCAGCCCGGTCCTTTAACGCGAACAGGGCTTCCGGGGAGTTGATGGACCGTCCTGCTGTTTCTTCCTGACGTATCCAGTCATTTTGAATGATCCGGTTTATATCTTCAGAAAAAACTGTATTGCCCGAACATAACAAAATCGTGAACAATAACAACGAAAACAATCCATATCGTTTCATTTTGGATTCCTTGTCAGTAAATAATAATTCAGCGTAAAGTTGGCGAAAAGGAATTTACTGTTAGGTTTTATTCAGTAATGAATCCCTTTATTTTTAGCATATAGTAAACACGGAAGAAAATCTATCATTTTCCGGGAAATTTTTAATAATTTTAAACAAAAATAACAGAATTTAAATACAACGGCATTTAAATATAATGGCGGGATTTGAGAGGAAAATAAAAATCCCGTTCCACTCTGTTGAAAAAGAGCGGAACGGGTTACATCATTAGGAACTAAAAACGAAAGACTTTGTGCAGAACCGTAATCATTGCCATTGAACCCAGGTTCCATTCTGAAAACAACAATACCGTTCCTCAAGCAATCGCTTAAACCAGTTAACTCTCGATAAACACCCGATTTTCATTTTCCTGACGTCCGTTTTTATTTTTCAGTTTTTCTGAAAATAAGGAAACCGTCGAAAAACAGGTTTTATGAAACGAAAACTGATCGGAATCAAAAAATTATCGAAATGTTTTGGGCAACTTCCTGTTGTTAAAACATTACGCAGACCGCAGGCATTGATCGCAATCAAGCCCAGATGCAGGTCCTGAAATGTGAAACATCCATGTTCACTTTCATCGTTTGATGTGTTTAATAAAATATCGGAATTTTGCCAAACCGTCAAGAGCGAATCCAAAAATCTGTAAGTTTTACCGCTTTTCTTAAAACATGATATTTTTTATATTTTGCTATTTTGGGTAATGTTTTTGATAAAATAAAATGGATGAATAGACTTTTTCTTTAACTATATTGTCAGATATATCGCCTATTTGCGCTCTCTTAACATAGTAAAAAAACTGTAAAATTTTCAAAACAGGGTGTTTTTATGGATAATAACATCTCGCGTTGAAAGAAAAATTTACCCAATAATTGAATTGTAAATCAATAAATAATATATTGATGATATAAATGTCGTCGAATCAGCGTTCTTTATCAAAAAAATACCAGACGTATAAGAGTATCGGAAATACGGGGACTCCCGGATAATTTTGGAGCGCAGGCGGAAAAACAATGGACATCAATCATTATTTTGTAGTATAATGACTGAAAATGGGGGGTGAACATTGTTGAAAGAAAACATCCTGATGGTCATCCGGTAAGCCTGTTTGACAGAAATAATACCATAAGAAATTTTCTGAAGAAATGATTGTTGATGATGAAAAAATTTCCGTTGTGAAAATGAATTCATTCTGAACAGTTTTGCGAACAGGTTTGGATTTTCTCAATAAAATCAAGTTTAAACGTTTGCGCCGTCGACAAAGAACTGTCGTCGATTCAACCCAAACAGGAGAAGGTTATCATGCGCTATCTGACATCCATTGTTTATATGTTGACGTTGTTTGTTGTATCCGCGTTTGCTCAGGCGGCGCCATTACGGGTTGCTGTTTTTGATGGCGGACACCCTTTTGATGGACCGGCTTTTGACGCTATGCTGGCTGATGTAACGGAGGGAATGACTGTTACGCGGTTTCATTTTCCCGCGGATCGGGACAAACTTGGCCCGGAACTGGTCAATGATTTTGATGTTATTCTCTTTTACGATATGGATTGTACCCCGCTTTCCGAGGAACAAAAGAACCGTATTCTGGCCATGTTTCAATCGGGAATCAGTGTTTTTGCGCTTCATCATCACGTTTGCTCCAACCAGAACTGGCCTGAATATTGGAAGTGCCTTGGCGGAATAGCCGTTTTTGAGACGAACAAAATTATTAACGGCGAGGAACATGAGCTTTCAACATTTATTGACGGTCAGACTCTTGATATTAAAGTGGCTCCAGACAATCCGGTTTATGGTGATATGAAGGATTTCACGATTGAAGACGAAGCGTATGGCAAGTGCTATGTTGACCCGAAAGCAACCGTTCTTTTGACCACCGAACATCCGTTATCGACATACGCTGTCGCCTGGTCCTGGAGTGAAGGGAAGTCAGAAGTTTTAACCCTTTTACTTGGACATGATGCCAAATCGTATGACAACCCGGCATTCCGTCAGCTTTTACGGGAAGGGCTTTTGTATCTTGGCGAAAAGGCCAAACAGAATATCCAGTGTTAACGGGATCTTTTTTGGATCAGAAAAACGGTGGTCTTTATCGGCATGCCGGGAAATAAAACAGACTTTCGGTATTGGTATTTGTCATATTTTCATAATCCGGTTTCAGATAAAAAGATTGGCTTGTCCCGAATGTCGGCCATTTGTCACAGAATCGGTAAAGGTCAGCTTTCAATGTGAAAGGTTTCGCATAAAAGCCCGAGCAGTGTTTCCCTGGCGGGATGATGATAACAAACGTCATTGATGATAACATTGGGACCGTCAGAACATTCGCTCAGGCAGCATTTGCCGGAAAGGTCGACCTGACCTTCAAGACTATGTTTCTGAATGAAATTCTCAATAAGCCTGAGGTTTTCTTTGTTGCCTTTCTCGAAACAGGAGCTACCCATGCAGATGACAATTTTTACCATTTTTTTATTCCCGGGGACAGAAGGGTTTTTTAAACCTTTTTGAACGAGTTTAGCCGACAAAAGCGCGAACCCGCCGGCGATAATTTCACGTTGAACGATAACATGGGGCGGAACCCGCAGAACGACGTTGGCAAAATTCCAGAACGCCTGAATACCGTCTTTTACCATTTCGTCAACAACATTCTGCGCCACGTCGGGCGGAACACAGATGATCCCGATATCAGGCCGCGTGAGACGAATAATTTCCGACATCCGGGCGACGTCAAAAATTTCATGCTCTCGGATCGTTGCTCCAATTTTATCAGGATTGTTATCGAATACGGAGGTGATTTGCATTCCGTATTCTTCAAATTCTTTTTGACCGATCAACGCGGTTCCAAGGGCGCCGGCCCCGACCAGACAGGCGTTACACACAGTGTCCCAGCTCAGAAAATGCCGAATCGATTTAATAAGTTCCTCGGTGTCGTAACCAACGCCCGGTTTTCCGGTGATACCTGTCAGAGCCAGGTCTTTGCGGACGACAATGGGTTCCAGATTCATGTAATCCGCCAAAACCGTTGTTGAGGTCCGGGTAATGCCTTCCGATTTCATCAGCATCAGCTTATGAAGGTAAGAAGGAATTCTGCGGATTGAAGGCGAATTCTGTATTTTTAGTCTTCCCATGGCGTCATACTTTTTCAGTCAGAAAATTTTTGAATTCACATTCAGGTTAAAATCCAAAACAAAACGGAATTTTTGATTTCGGGGGTCCTTCAGTCTTTCTGAAAAGACCCCCGGCGGGATTCCGGAACCCTGTCGATATTATTGTCAGTCATCTTTGCCCGCAAACCAAACAGTACCGCGAATATTACCTGAAACGATTATTTCCCGTAATAGGCTTTCAGATACAAATCCTTGATTTCACTGATGATTGGATAGCGGGGATTAGCTCCGGTACACTGGTCGTCAAAGGCGTTTTCCGCCATGGTGTCAAGGACGGCGAGAAAATCTTTTTCCGGGATGCCGTATTCCTGAATGGAGACGGGAATTTCCAGTTTGGCTTTGAGGTCCTCAACGGCGGAAATCAGGGCTTCGACCCTTTCTTCCGGTGTCATGATGGAAGTTGTCAGTTTCAGGAAGTCCGCCATATCCGCGTAACGCTCTTTGGCTTCCGGGAACCGGTACTGTGAAAATGTTCCCTGCCGGGTCGGTTTACTGGTACCGTTAAACCGGATAACATGTCCGATCAAAAAAGCGTTGGCCAGTCCATGTGGAATATGGAACGTGGCCCCGAGTTTGTGTGCCATCGAATGGCAAAGCCCAAGGAATGCGTTGGCAAACGCCATGCCGGCGATTGTCGAGGCATGATGGATTTTTTCGCGGGCTTTTTCACTGCTTGGATTTTGATAACTTTCCGGAAGATATTTGAAAATCAATCGGGCGCTCTCTTTCGCGAGGGCATTGGTGTATTCGCTGGCCATGATGGAAACACGGGCTTCCAGAGCGTGAACCAGAACGTCGATACCGCTGTAACTGGTTAGTTTTTTCGGCATTTTCATGACGAACTGAGTGTCAACAATAGCCATATCGGGCGTCAATTCATAATCGGCGAGCGGATACTTGCTTCCGGTTTTTTCATCGGTAATGACGGCAAACGGAGTCACTTCCGAGCCGGTTCCGGACGTTGTCGGAACAGCGACGAGAGTTGCTTTGGCTCCCAGTTTCGGGAATTTGAAAACCCGTTTGCGAATATCCATAAACCGCATGGCAATATCGTCAAAGTGGATTTCCGGATGTTCGTAGAGCAACCACATAATTTTAGCGGCGTCCATCGGGGAACCGCCCCCGATGGCGATAATGGTATCCGGATTAAACGATGTCATTCGGTTCAGGCCCTTGTACGCTGTTTCCAGTGTTGGATCCGGTTCAACGTCTGAGAAAATTTCCATTTTGAAATTCATCTTTTCAAGCACTTCGATCAGTTCGTGCAGCATACCGGAATTATACAGGAAACGATCCGTAACAATGAACGCCCGTTTACGGTTGTCGTCGGCAAGGTCACGGAGCGCCTCATTGATACAGCCGTATTTGAAGTAAATTTTTTCCGGAACACGGAACCATAACATGTTTTCCCGTCGTTCCGCAATGGTTTTGATATTGAGCAGGTGTTTCGGCGCAACATTCTGACTGACGGAGTTCCCACCCCAGGAACCGCAACCGAGAGTCAGAGACGGATCGAGCCGGAAGTTAAATACATCGCCGATCGCCCCCTGACTGGACGGCATGTTAATGAGCGTTCGGCAGGTTTTCATCCGTTCGCCAAATGTTTTGATCCGTTCATAGTTGTTCGGATTCGTATAAAGAACGCTGGTATGACCGAGCCCGCCAAACGCCAGAAGTTGTTGGGCACGATTCATCGCGGCGTCCAGATCGCGTTCTCGATACATGGCGAGTACCGGAGAAAGTTTTTCAACGCTGAACGGATAATCTTTACCGACCCCATTGGTTTCCCCGATCAGGATTTTAATGTAATCCGGGACGGTAACACCGGCCATTTCCGCGATTTTTCGGGCGTTTTGACCAACAATCGCGGCGTTCAATTTACCGTCGACAACAATGACATTCGCGACTTTTTTCGCTTCTTCCTTGTTCAGAATATATGCTCCCCGCTTGATGAACTCCGATTTCACCGCATCATAGATGGTACTGACAACGACAACGGACTGTTCAGAAGCACAAATCATACCGTTATCAAATGTTTTACTTTGGATAACCGAACTGACGGCCATTTGAATATCGCAGGTTTCGTCCATGACCGCCGGCGTATTGCCGGGTCCAACTCCCAATGCCGGAACACCGCTGGAGTAAGCCGCTTTGACCATGCCTGGTCCACCGGTCGCAAGAATCATGCTGATTGCCGGATGACTCATTAAATGCTGGCTCTTGACAACAGTCGGTTCCTCAATCCAGCCGATGATGTCCTGTGGGGCTCCGGCGGCAACGGCCGCGTCTAAAACGATTTTGGCCGCCATCACGGTACTTTTTTTGGCTCGCGGATGTGGACTGAAAATAATCGCGTTTCGGGTCTTCAAAGCAAGCAGGGATTTAAAAATGGCCGTTGAAGTGGGATTGGTGGTCGGAACGATTCCCGCAATGATTCCAACCGGCTCCGCCACCTTGATAATACCAAAAGCGTCGTCATACTCAATTTCACCACAGGTCTGTTCATTCTTGTATTTGTTATATACATATTCAGACGCGAAATGATTTTTGATGACCTTGTCCTCCACAACACCCATTCCCGTTTCCTCAACCGCCAGCTTTGCCAACGGAATACGTGACTCATTGGCGGCAAGTGCCGCAGCGCGGAAAATATCATCAACCTGTTTTTGCGAATAACCGGCATAAACTTTCTGTGCTGCCTGAACGCGACGGATGACCGCGTCCAGCTCTTCACGATCCAAATCTTCAGCATTCTTCGCCTTCTGATTGCTCTCCCCATTGACTTTGGTTGCCATAGCTGTTCTCCTGTGAACTTTAAAGGGTGTGCCCGGCGTATTTTATTTTATCATCAAATCGAACCTCGGAAACGCGAACGGATAAAAAGAATCGGTACCCGCTTCGGGAATTCGTAAAAACCGGACGGTTTTTTATTTTACACAAATATTTTATCCTTTTGTTAAAAACTTCTCAGATAAAACATCGTTATTTTTATATCGGTATTTTTTTATCGAATAAAGGTATTCTACCTTATCCGGGAACGGTGTCAATAGAGACTAAGATATTTTTTTATCGAATTTGTAAAATAATTGATTTTTCAGGTAAACAGGGAAGATAGGCGAGATTAAGAGGATTATCTCAGTACCTGAATGATTTCCGGGGACTTCAACGAGCTCAGAATTTTAGCGGCATTTTCAAATTTAAAATTGCGATTGTGTTCCGCCAGAATAACAAAGCAGACGGCACCGGCATGACAGGCGGCAAGGCAACCGGCCTCGCTGTCTTCCAGAACAAGCATTTCCTCTGGTCTGATACCGAATTGTTGAGCAGCTTTTTGATAGACTTCCGGATGGGGTTTACCGTTAATAATATCATTGCCGGTGATGGTGAAGTCGAAACGGGGAAGCAGATGCTCCTGATCGAGAACCGCTGTCATGATACGTCGTGAACTACTGGTGCAGATTGCCTTGGGGATTTTGTGTTGCTCCAGGGTGTCCAGCAGATCAAATAAACCCGGCATGGGGGCGTATTCTTTCGGAAGACGGCGGATAAAAATATTTTCCGATTCATTCTGAAGTTCTTCCCAGGTATCCGTTAAGGAAAATTTTTCGATAAACCGCTCAAAACAGACCCGGGGCGGACGTCCCATAATCTCGTCACATAATTCCTGGGTGTAAACGGCTCCCCGTTTGGCGAGGAGCTCACAAGCGGCATTCCAGTAGATTTTTTCGGTATCAAACATCAGGCCGTCCATATCGAACGCTACCGCTTTTAATGCTGAATTTTCCATTTGTTTTTCTGTTTTTTAATTTGTCTTTTTATATTTTATAAAGGTTAAGTTATTAAATTGGATAATGGGGTATGAATAATGGAAACATTGGCTCTTAAAACTTCGCGTGATTTTAATCATCAGAGCGTCTCTGTTAAAACGGTTTATTGTAAAGCCGGTAATCTTCCTGTCCCATTTTATCCTGAAACCGGATTTTAACCAGTATTACCGATTTTTCATTTGATTCCCGATATCTGATTTTGGTGGGGGCGCCGGGGAAATTGAGGCGATGTCTCATCAACGGGGATCGTTTTGAGATTTCTTTTTGAGCTATGGATTGAGTTGTCATCTGGAGGCGGGCTGTTATACTTTCATGCTTCCGTAGAATGTCCTGATTGTAGCAGGGAACGTAACTTGAACGGAATATGGGTGAAGCGGACAGGTTATTGAAACCAATGGGAACGGAGCAGGGTTTTTATGGATTCGGGCGAAAACGTCGATTCCTGTTCACGGGTAAAGTATACTTCCTGACGATTTTGTGCCGACGGAGATTCAACGATAAGAAAAACACGGTTGAAATGATCGAACCCACGGTTCATTATATCGTTGGGATCGGGAGTGTGATTCAAACCGAAGGCGTGTCCCAATTCGTGAAGGGCGGCTCCCATGGTTGTTGCGGCCACTCCCCAACGGGTATTTCGATAGGCGGAATCCCGTCCGAAAAGTTCCGCATCAACCGGTTCCGAATCGCGGAACACATCCTCAACTTCATTCAATGTCCGAGGCCAACAGAACAACCCTTTGGCGTCCATCAGAGCCAGATTTCCGCCGCCCAGCGCAACCTGTCCCATTTTTTCCCGATCCTTCTGCGGTATTCGGATAAAATTGGCGATCGCGAGGTTTTTGGCTTTTAAGGCGGGCATCTGATTTTGAATTTGACGCTCGACAAATTGATAGAGTTGAACCGGCGGCATATTTTGATAGTCAATCGCGGTATCCGGAAGTTGAAGATGGTGAACAATAATTTGCCCCTCCGAATCGAATTCCAGTGAAAAAGTCCGACGTCCGTAACCGGCGTCATGGAACCGTTCCGCGGTCATTGTCTGCATGAGAAGCAGGGCCGTCTGCAATCTGGCGATGGTGTCCGCGATTGATTCTTCAGACGTCGGTGGGGAATCTGCGGGATATTGAGAGACGTTCTGCCGTCCCGGATCAGGCCGTGATTCCAGCAGGATGGCCCGAACAATATAAGGATTCTGACTTTTTTTGTAGTGAAGAACAAATTCAAGACGGGCTTTTCCAAGAGAGAGAATCAGATAATTAACACCCGGTACCAGCTCTACCAGGATTTTAAACTGACCTTTATAAACAGTTGTCCGCATGATACGTGACGACCGGTCCGATGAAAGATTTTCAACGATCAGATATTTCCCGTGTACGTCTGAAACAGTTCCACGCAGCAGCGCAACCGGATAATTTTGCTCGTCACCGTCTGTGTAATTGGTGATTGCGATTGTTGGACACTCTGTCGTTGAAGGTTGATCTGTTCCCGTCGGGAAACTGACGGGACCGGAATGAACGGGCTCAGGATCAGGGGATTCTGCCACAAGGAATTTTTCAGATAAAACGGGCAATATCAGAAAAACACAGAGAAATAAAGAAAGGTAATGGTTGTTAAAAATTTTCATTCATTGCCGGGGTTTCGATAGGATTTTTGACGTTCGGTTACTTTCCTGAATTTATTATCCGAATCGCGGATGATTTTATCAATCGCAAGGCAGCTTCTGTTTTATCCGACATAAAAACAGAAGCGGTAATACGGTATTTGATTTGGCCGTTTTCCTGCCGACAGGATTCAAGCCATGTTGATATTGTCCGTGATCCTTATCGTCGGCGCATGGTGAACTGCCGAAGTCCACGGGCGGTATCAGCCTGCTTTTTGCTTTCGCGTTTGTCATAATCCTGCTTTCCTTTACAGAGTCCGAGGAGCAGCTTGGCTTTTCCGTTGCGAAAATAAAGGCGTAAAGGGACAAGAGTGATCCCTTTTTCCGTTACTTTTTTGGCGAAACGATTGATTTCCCGGCGATGCAGGAGTAATTTGCGGTCGCGTCTTCTTTTGTGATTGAATCGATTGGCGTCGAAATACTCCGGAATATCGCAGTTAATCAGCCAGACTTCGTTGTTTCTGATACGACCATAGGATTCGGTCAGCGTAATGGTTCCGGCTCTCAGACTTTTGACCTCACTTCCGGCAAGAACGATGCCGCACTCCAAAGAGTCCAGAATTTCATAGTCATGCCTTGCCCGTCGGTTTTCACTGACAATCCGTTCACCGGTTTCTGTTGTTCCCTTTTTTTTGGTATTTTTGCTCATCATTTTATTTCAGAAATTACTTTATTATATCGGAGAGTCGGTATCATGGGATTGAAAGGGCGGAAAGTCGGAACATAAACGGTATTACGATGAAATGTTTGCCGGACAAAACGAAAGAGGCGTCGGAAAAACAGCTTTTCGATGGAAATCATATCAAACTCTGAAAAAGATTCAATCCGTCGATATGTATCAAAATAAAACATTTCAAAAAAAGTTGTTTTTTCTTTTTCCTGTTTTTTGAACAAGAAGGCTTTTTACCAATAGATGATTATACCTTAAATAAAATTATATGATAAAAGATTTTGGAAAAAAAAGCAAGCAAAAAAGCAATTATTTATCGGAAACCGGTCATTTTTTTATTAAAGCGACAAGGTTAAGGGAAAAAACAAAATTTTTTTGGCATGATAATTGCAGAGTATTTATAGTGAAAATATTATTGTCGACGAATTTTGTCCATTACAGGAAAGGAGTCATACCATGTCTGAAACAGGAATCCATCGAATCACAAATTCAAATTGTTTCGTTACCGTTTCCGGAGGAACCCCTAAAAAGTCTTATCACCAAATTGGAGCTGTCCGTCGCAATCAGAATATATCGTTGGCCAACTGTGCGCGTAAACTTGGTCTGACTGTTCAGGAGGCCCGAAATCAGGAACAACCTGACTCCAACTTAACCCTTGCCCAGCTTATGGCCTGGAAAAAAGTGCTGGATGTCCCTATGTCCGAGTTGGTTCCTGATGATGATTTTATTGAGGATCCGGTGAAAAACCGTGCTCTGCTTCTTCGTGTTATGAAGACGGCTCAGCAGATTTTAAACACGAATACAAACGTTCAGGTTCACCGGATGGCAGTGACCCTTGTTGATCAGCTGATTGAGTTGATGCCGGAACTTGCAAATGTTTCTCCGTGGCCGGAAGTAGGGCAGAGTCATGCCAGTCGGGGATTAGGGAAAACAGCTTATCGACATTTCGATTCCGAGCTGGAATCGTTACTGGACAGCGAATGAAAAATTTTTCGGCTGGAAAGTAACCGGCTTTTGGATTGTATAAGGATTATTTTGGATGATCCGGATAACGCCGGATCGATCCGGGATATGCAGGGCTGGAAAAATTAACAGAACAATAAAACTGATTTGAGCTGAAGAAAGCGATCGCTGAACGGGCTTCTGTCATTTTGCCCGTTATGATCTTTATCTTCCGGATAGCTTTGATTCTAACGGACGCGGAAGGGGAATAGCTTAAACAGTACGTTAAAAAAGGTAAATGTTAATCGGAATTTCGTTGACAGTTGATGGAATACAGAATGATTTATTTCTTTTGACTGTCGCGAAATATTTTGAAATCTTCATAAGATTCCAGATCTTCTTCGACATCCGATCTTTTATTATCTCTGGGTGGAACGACAAAATTCAAAAAATTGAGTGAAATCAGAACAATAATTCCCGTTATTATCGCCGCACAGAATCCGACAAGGCCGATCGGATTATATCTTTCCTGACCGTAGTAGTCAGAGATGAACAATGAACTCAAACAGCAGCTGGTTAATCCCAGTAAAAAGGTTGTCCAGGGACCGCGCATTAACTGACCTGGTACCAATGTCCGGGCAATCAGACCAACGACCATCGCAAAACCGATCCATAACAGAATCACGTTGACCAGGGTCTGAGCTGTTTCCGGAAGATTGTATTTTAGCAGTGTTTCCAAGGACGGCATAAATAAATAGTGTTTCCTGAACAGACAAAATTTTTATTGTTTATATCACGGGAACAGCTTATCGCGGTTGTCTTCTGAGAAAATCCATTTAAATACAGAAACCCTTTGGCAAAAAATCTGTTCAATAAAATCAGCCTGAAAAGAACTCTTTTTACCGAGCCGACCGGTATTTCATAAATTACCGGCCCGTTGACTCAATAAAACAGATCCCTTTCAGTGTTGATAACAAAACTTTTGCCAAAGGGTTTGATATGATATAGTTCCGAACAGTTAGAAATTACCGTTTCCCTGTCGAACCATTTCACGTTCAGCCTGAACTTTATTCATATAGTCAACTTCCTCCTGATACTGGAATTCCGTACCGGAAGGATGGTATTGAATATCATCTTTCAAATAATTCGGGTTCGGAAGCGTTTGACCGTTTTTCGTCGACTGGCATCCAAGACACGAAAAAATACAGACCATCATACCAATGGCAAACATGCCGAGTAATACCCGACCTTTGATTCCCAACGATTTCATTGTCGAATCCCCTCATTCCTTAACTGGAGACGCTTTCAACTTTCGGATCTTTTAAAAAGCCCCATTGATCTGCCGGACCACGTCCTTATGGTCTTAACGCATCTCGCTTATTTTTATTGTTTGTTTTATGAATTCCTGATTCATTCTAAACAGAAATTTCATTTCATTTCTGAAACACTTTCCAGTCCTATTATCGGTAATGTGGGGAGTGACACTTGAGTCCTTTCGGAAAATCTTTGGTTAATTATGAAATTTTCAGGGTAAAATAAAAAAACACCGAAGACAAAAGTCTTCAGTGTTGAAACAGAAACAATCCTTTACTGGAGTGATTATTTCCGGTTACCGGGGGACATGGGGTCATTATCCTTCCTGACACTGAATCCCTGATAATACCAACCATCCTGTTCGACCCAGCCATAAAATCCGCCAATGCCGATTTTATCCTGGATTTTTTCAAATGGCGGAAGTTTGGAGCCGTCAATATCAATCGGTTTTTCCCCTGTTACCTGGTCAGGCGCTGTAAAGATCAGTTTCCAAAGCCGGGCTGAAAGGGTACGTCCGTCCATCAGCTTGTTCTGACGAATCAAATCATAATTTACCCGAACGCCGTCGACATTGTGAATGTATCCCTGAACAAAGAGACCGTTTTGGCTGGTATCATTGGCAATTATATTATTGATTTTTTGATAGAACGGATCGTTGACGATAGATTGTGTGGTACCGCTTTTCATATTCTGAATCGTTTGTGTCAGAAAACCCAAATCATTGGAAATCATCAGATAATTATCGGAAACGCAGAACACCCCCCCTTTGATGATTTCAAGTTCATTGCCGCTTCCGGCGACCGGTGCCGGTGTCGACACATTCGCCGAACGATTTCTTGAAGTGGTTCGACGGGATTTTTCAGGGGCCGACTGGGAATACTGCCAGGCAGGTTCGTTGCCAATTTGTATCACTTTGAATGCGGGGTCGGTATCGAACATTCGATGGAGAACGTCGATAACTTCCTGATTTTTACCCGGTTTGATGTTTAGTGAGAAAATGAATTTTTCCCCTTCTTCCGGTTTATCCGGGTCAAAGGCCGTCATAGAAACGAGTTCGCTGCCGAAATTGGCGATCAGTTCGGTTCGCAGATTCACCTGAGGACCCCTTTTATCCTGTTCCAACTGCTCAAGGATTTCATTCCAGGCTCCTTCCGTTTCGTAAATTTCGTCAAAGAGTGGTCCGATATTATTGAACACGGTTAATATATTGATATTGAACAATGTGCAACGCAATACGTTATCACCCATCCAGGCAGGAGGGAGTATTTGTTTGACATTGGAAACGGCAAACATTTTTAATGCCTGCTGCGCCGGCTCAGGAACATAAACCTTGACCCGATAAATTGATTCACATCCCTGGGAAGCCAGGTCAATGGTTCCTCCAACTCCCTGAATACCATCAAAACCCTGTTTGGCAAGAATAGAAAATGGAGACGTTTTCGCCTTTTGCTGCGGAGTCAGATTACTTAGAGAACGAATCGCTTCTCCTGCCTCCAGTGGACGGATAAAAAAGTGAATTTGCGGTTTTTCGTTCTGAGAACGCCCCGTCATGCAGCGTGAGATAACCGCCTGATATGCTGGCGAGTCGATCAGCGCGTCTTGGTTATCACCGGCCACCCGTGTCAAAAGAATCTCAGCCAGGAATTTCTGGTCGGTTACGATCAGCAGGTTCTGTAACGCGACATAATACGCTGTTCTTGCTGTCGAATGATTTTGATCCGGCGGAAAAGTTAATACTGTCGCGTCAATGGACTGATTCCCGACCGTCAGACGTTCCTTACGGACGTCACCTTTTTTGGTACTGGTTGTTTTACGGATGATCTGAACAAGAAATTCGTTGACCTGTTCCGCTTTTCCGGTTGTGTCCATAATAAGCGCGAACCCCGGTTTCTTACCCGGAATTGCAATTAAACCTGTCCCGATTTCACCGGATGGAATAGAAAGAATATCGGTCAGTTTCATGCCGAAACGTGTCGTCCATGCATCCTCAAGTTGCGTTCGGAGCGATGCCCGGAATTCATCAAACATCGGATCATGAAGGATTTCATGGAATTGAGTTTGCTGCCATTTTTGTTGCAAAACTTTTACATCGGAAATGGCAATGTATCCCTGGGTTGTATCTGGAAAAAAACGATCAATGGTTACTTGTCCGAAAAGATTTTGACAGGAAAGGGACACTGTCATTATGAACAGGCTGAAAACCGCTTTCATTTTTAACATTTTTTAAATCCTCCTTAATTTGAGTAAACAACCAGGAATCTACCATTGAGTTTATGCCGGATCAACAAATCAGAGAGATACTGTTGCCCGTTACACTGATGCTGATCGGTATCCGGAATAACTGATACAAATCAGCAAAGCAATATCCGGTAACAGTGTTACCGGTTGCAACATTCCGGGAGGAATATTCCGAACCGAATAAATGGACCGGTTGAAAACAGTCTTTGACCGTTTATCAAAATTACCCGACCGATTTTACCGTTAAAATTGGAATTCCTGATTGGGTACAGGTACCTAACTATAGCGAATTTTTAAGATTATATCCAGTCGATATTTCCAACATTTCAGAAAGATTTTAAAAAAAAGGCAATTTTTTCAGCGATTTGCCCGGATAAATTGACTTATTTTTCCTGTTTTTTGTTTTTTAACGGGGGAAAGGGAACAGAAGTTTTTTTAACAGCATTGTTGCCGGATAGAATGACACGATATTCATCAATGACTTTGACAGGAAAAGAACAAGGGATACAATAATGAGAGCGATATAATAAAAGGCTCTGTTTTATGGCGGTTCCATATTATTTATAATAACCGCAAAACAGAGCCCGTGAGCAGGCTGACAGTTGATAACGTTCCGGAAATTTTCGGGTTTTGTTTCCGTTTCTGATCAGCCGTATTTCAGGTTTTTATTGCGAAATTGGCGTCAATCCTGCCGCAAAGCTGTCAAAACCGTAAGTCAAACGACAAAGAAAATCGTTTCATGGCTATTTTTTTACAACCTCTTCCAGTATCTTCGCCAGAATTTCAATGGTCTGCTCTATCTGTTCATGTGTGTGTTCGCTTGTCAGAAAGAACCGAATACGGGCCAATCGTTCCTCGACAGCCGGATGGAGAATCGGTTGCGCGTTGATCCCGTTTTCAAACAGCATATGAGAAATCATCATACACTGAATGGAATTTCCGATGATAACCGGAACGACCCCGGTGTCCTTGGCCATACCGGTATTCATGTTGTACTTCGATGCCAGCTTTTTGAAAAACCGGCTGTTTTCGCGGAGTTTTTCGCTTCGTTCCGGTTCCTGTTCCAGTAATTTCAGAGACGCCAGCGCGGCTCCGGCCTGAGCGGGTGGCATACCGACACTGAAAACGAAAGCCGGAACGGTGTATTTCAAATACTCGATAAGTTCCTTACGGCCCGAAATATAACCACCGCAGCTTCCGAGGGTCTTACTCATCGTCCCCATCCAGATGTCGACATCATTTCGATTGATCTGGAAATGTTCTCCAATGCCGCGACCTGTTTTCCCCAGCACGCCCAACGAATGGGCTTCATCGACCATCAGCAGTGTTTTGTACTTGTTGCGGATCTGGATGAATTCCGGCAGGTCCGGATAATCACCGTCCATACTGTAAACGCCTTCCAGCAGAATCAGTACCCGGCGGTACTGATTACGGTGTTGATCAAGGATTTTACCGGCAGCGTCCCAGTCGTTATGAGGGAACGGACGACGCCGTGCCCCGGAGAGGACTGCTCCCTGAACAAGGCTGTTGTGGGCAAGCGCATCATGCAGAATCAGGTCCTCCCCATTGACTATATGACCGACGACGCTTTCATTGGTCTGATGTCCGGCGACAAGGATGATAGTATCTTCCGTGCCCAGGAATTTGGTGATTTCATTTTCCAGCTCACGATGAATCGGTTTTTCCCCGGAAACGATACGACTGGCGGAAACACTGGTCCCGTATTTGGCAATAGCGTCCTGAGCCGCTTTTTGAACGGTCGGATGTCCTGATGACCCGATATAATTATAAGACGAAAAATTGATGAATTTTTTGCCGTTTATTTGGGTTGTCGCGCCGGTAATTCCTTCGTGAACGTCAAAGAAATGACTCAAATTCATTTGCTTGACCATTCCGATTCGTTGATGTAAACTGACATATTCCGGGAACTTTGCCACATCGTAACATTCCTCGGTAATTGTGTACGTTTTTTCCTCACGATGGACTTTTGTACCGCCGGTTGAACCGAGATATTTCCTGACCGCTTCAACCACTTCGCGGGCCGTAAACAACGTCGGTAAAACATGTTCCGGGAACTGTCCGCCAAATCGGTCTTCCAACCCCGCCAGAATTTCCATTCGTTCCAACGAGTCCAGCCCCAGCTCCGTAATATCCGAGTCCAGTGTCAGGTTCCGGGATCGTTCACGACCGACCCGGTGAACTTCCTCCAGAACGATTTTGGCTGTTTCATTAAAGGAAATGTCGGAAGGAGAAACGGTTTGAGACGGTTTGGAGGCCGGTTTTGCCTTGCTTATTGTCGTTTCTGTTGTGACACCGGTCGTCCGCGTTTCCACCTCAAAGATAGAGGAAATATCCCGCGGGGGGGTAGTCGGCTGAACGGTTCCCTTGAGATTATTGTCCGTCGCTCCATCGTAAAGCGGGTTATCTTCTTCGGTGAATGCGGCGGTACCGGTCGATTTTTTCTCGGCAGGAATGATTTTATTGGATTCTTCCAAAGACCACTGCGCAAGAATTTTGAGAGAACCGTCCAGAAACGCTGTCCGACATGCGTGACGCTGTATTTTGCCGCTTGATGTTTTGGGAATACTTCCGGCCCGAATCAGAACAATGTAATCAACGGGGATTTCATGTTCAAGAGCGATTTCTTTCCTGATTTTTTTGAAGATTTCTTCGGCGTTTTCCAATTTGAAACGTCGCTCGACTTCCTGAACCAGAACCAGTTTTTCTTTTCGAGGATCCCCAACAGTAAAAGCTCCGCCGCAGTTTGGCCGGCACAAATCGGACACTTTTTGCGCCGTCAACTCAATATCCTGAGGATAAATATTAACCCCGTGACTGATGATCAGGTCTTTACTTCGACCGGTGACAAACAGTTCCCCGTCCAGCATGAAACCAAGGTCGCCTGTTCGCATAAACGGACCTTCCCCCGTTTTGGCAATGTAAGCCTGAAACGTTCTTTTGGTCGCTTCCGGATTATTCCAGTATCCCTGGGCAACACTGTCACTTTTGGTCCATATTTCCCCGATTGTACCCGGCGAACATTCCTGACAGGTTTCCGGATTGACAATCACGACCCGTTGATCAATAATGACCCGGCCACTCGACACAAGCCGGCGGGCACGACCGGTTCCGGGAATCGCGTCAACCGCGTTTCCGGCGGCCAGTGCGTCGGCGTCAACGGTTCGGATAACCGGTTTGCCGTCACGGGTACCGCCTGTGACCAGCAAGGTCGCTTCCGCCAAGCCAAAACAAGGATAAAATGCGTCATAACGAAAACCGCAACGTTCAAATTTTGCGGCAAACTGTTCCAATGTTTCCGCCTGTACCGGTTCCGCTCCATTGAACGCGACTTTCCAGGAACTCAAATCCAGTTCGTCAAGCTGTTCTTCTTTAATGGAACGAATACAGAGATCATAGGCGAAATTCGGTCCTCCACTGGTCGTTGCTCTGTATCTTGTAATTGCCGCCAGCCAGCGGAACGGTTTTTGCAAAAAAGCGAGCGGTGACATGATAATATTAGGACGGCCGCAGTAAACCGGTTGAATAACGCCACCGATCAACCCCATATCGTGATAACTCGGAAGCCAGAATACCCCGACACTGCTGCGGGTGTGTTCAAAACCGGTGCAAATCAACATGGAGTTGTGTAACATATTACCGTGGGTAAGCATAACCCCCTTGGGATCGCCTGTTGAACCCGACGTATATTGGAAGAATGCCCTTGTATCCTCCGAAAGACTGGGCATACTCCAGTCTTTGGCTATCTCGTCACTGATCGTCGACGTCGACAGCCAGGGAATTTCCTTGAGCTTGGGCGTTTCATCGATTAACGACTGAACCCGGTTCAGAACATCAGATGTCGTCAGGGCAAGGGAAGCGTTGGCGCTGTCCGAGACGGTTTGAATTCGTAACATGGAACGATTACGCCGGGGGGGGTAGACGGGAACCGCTGTCGCCCCCGCATAAAGACAGCCATAAAACGCAACGATAAAATCAAGCCCCGGAGGATAAAGAAGGAGAATCCGTTTTCCTGTCATATTATGAGCAAGAAGCCAGGCGGCGACCGCCTGACATTTTTTGTCCAGTTCACTATAAGTTATGCGAATTTCCGAACTTACACCGTCCGTCAAATAAAGAAATGCCAAATCGTTCGGTTGCAACTTCGCCCGATATTGAATGAGTTCAACCAAATTGGAAGGTCCGTAAAAAGACGACATTTTCTTTTGTTCTAATTGTTCAAGCACGGTTATATTCTCCAAGGAATCCGTAAAATAAAACTTTTCTGTGCTATGTATTTTTTTTATTTTTTGTAATAAGAATATCTTATTATCGGCCGGACAAATTATTTTGTCAATTACCACAGTTGAAAATGAATAATCCGGATAGTCATTTTTATACTGTATTTTCCCTGTTTTATCTTTGATTTTAACAAACAGGTCTGGCAATTGTCATATGATAAATACATCAAAATAACTTTTGGAACTGTTACAATGATAAAACAGGAAATGAATCAACATTTAGTGTTTCTGTTATTTTTTAATTGAATACATACGGTATTTTTTCACGTTATTTAATAATTATAGTCCCAAACCCTTTATCCGGTCAGGTTTGTGAGGCTTGATTTTGTCCTGTTTTTCACACACAGTTTTATATCGGCGGCGTTTTGAAAATCAATAATTACCGGTTTCCGCCATGTTGCGATAACAGGTTCAATACACAAACTGAATTTATTATCGAACATCAGCAGTAAATATAACAGTAATTTCCCGAGTGATAACGATAAAAACCTCTTTTTTTTGGCAAAACCGTTATTTCTGATAACTTCCTGACAAGAAAGAGGAGGAAAAAACCCTTTAGTTATCTGTACAAATTTTGTGTTTGGCTGTTTTATTAAAAATTATTGATTTTTAAATTTAGATTTATTTTGTGATATTAAATAGTAAAGTAAACTGTTTAATAAATTCAAAAACAGCTGTATTATCCGATTTAACAGATAATACGAAGTAAAATTTTCTGTTAATCTTTAATTCTTAAAATTATTGAAAATTTTCTATAAATATCAATAAATAACGGATATTTCTAAGAAACAGGGGAAGTACTGGTTCTTTTAACCTTCGTCAAAATTTTCGGTAAACAAGGGTGTCGAGAGGTATCGTTCACCGCAACTAGGGGCCATAGTAACGATCACTTTTCCTTTGTTTTCCCGACGGGCGGCAATTCGGGACGCGACAGCAAGATTGGCACCGGTACTGATTCCGACCAGAATTCCTTCTTCACGGGCAAGACGTCTTGCCCAATAATAGGCTTCTTCTGTCGTAACCGTTTCAACGCCACTGATCAGGGAAGTATCCAGGTTTTTGGGGATGAATCCAGCCCCAATTCCCATCAGGCCATGTGGCCCGGGTTTACCGCCTGAAAGGACGGGAGAGTCTGCCGGTTCAATCGCGAAAGCCTGAAGCGACGGATTTTTACTCCGCAGATAACGAGTGATTCCGGTAAAAGTTCCGCCTGTTCCGATTCCTGTCAGGAAAATATCAACTTTACCTCTGGTATCCCGCCAGATTTCCGGACCGGTGGTTGCTTCATGGATAGCCGGATTTGCCGGATTTTCAAATTGTTGAGGGATCCAGACGTTTGGATCCTCTTCAGCCATTTCCTGAGCATATCGGATAGAGCCGGTCATTCCGAGTTTGGCCGGCGTCAGAACCAGGTTGGCTCCCAGGGCGGAAAGTAGCTGACGTCGTTCAATACTCATGGAATCTGGCATAATCAGTGTCAGATGAAGTCCCATTGCGGCAGACATAAACGCAAGTCCAATTCCGGTATTACCG
>Ga0079305_1001267_pt1 | contig 35899 bp, 40 predicted proteins | sample LMS_cellobiose_e_FD_79183 | JGI IMG/M metagenome (GOLD analysis project Ga0079305, IMG submission 79183) | Rumen-fistulated moose microbial communities from Alaska, USA - LMS_cellobiose_enrichment | ecosystem: Host-associated > Mammals > Digestive system > Stomach > Rumen fluid ... | reverse complement strand
CTCCATTTCCGATGCGGTACGCCTTTCTTGCTCATCGTTTCTCCCCTTCCTTTCTCCTATTCTACAACATAAAAATGAAAGTAGGCACTTTTCAGTGTCTACTTTCATCTTACCAGGTGCAGTCAGTTCCGACAGCTGCCCTTTTTTTCATTCTTATTTGCTTTGCCAGTATCCGCGGCACAATTCCAGGTAATAGCGCTCGGCCCGGCTCAGGTAGCCGTCCCGACGGCTGCACATGGTGATCTGCCAGCGGGGATGGCCGGGCAGGCGGAAGTACACCGCGCCGCCGTCGCTCGCGGCGTACACTGCGGGCAGCAGGGCGCAGCCCAGGCCCAGGGATACGATGCGGTATTTGCTCTGGTTGCTGGCGGTGGAAAACAGCACCCGGGGCGTGAAGCCCGCCTGGGCAAACAGCCTTTCGGTGAGAGCATACAGCGTTGAATGCTGATAGATGCGCACGAAGGATTCCTTGCTGAACCTCTCCAGCGCCGTTTCCGGCGCTTCCGCCGGGCTGGCCGTTCCGCCTTTTGCCAGCGGGTGGCCCGCCGGGACGGCCAGCAGGATCTCTTCCTCCCCCAACAGGTGATATACGTTCCCGTCCCGCTGATCCTCCGTCAGCGTGGCCAGGCCCAGATCCAGCTGCCCGGCGGTGATCATGCGCTGCATGGCGATGACGCGGCATTCCACCGGCTCCACCTGCATCTGGGGAAAAGCCGCGTGAAAGGCGGGATAGATAGCCGTAAACATATCGATGCCCCGTTCCGGGATCAGTCCTACCGCCAGATGGCGGCTGCTCCTTTCGGCATAATCGGCAATTTGGGCATAGGCGTCCTTTTTCAGCGCCAGTATCTGCCGCGCGGCGGCCAGGTAGACCTCCCCCGCCGGGGTGGGCTGCCAGTTGGCCCGGGCGCGGATGAACAGCGGCGCGCCCAGCTCCTCCTCCAGCTTCTGCAGCTGCTGGTTAAGGGCGCTTTGGGTAACGAACCGCTTTTCCGCGGCCCGGGTGATGCTCTTTTCATCGGCGATGCACACGATGTTTTCCAGCAGGTGCAGATCCATGGAGCTCTCCTTCTTATGTTAGCAAATCTAATATATCTGTAATTTATACGAAGTTGACAAGGTTTTCACTCGCCTGTATGATAAAATAAAAGCAGCGATTTTGCAACCTTTTTTGACAGGAAAGGAGCAATGCCCATGCAATCCTATGACATCATCATCATCGGCGGCGGCGTAGTCGGCAGCGCCATCGCCCGGGAGCTGACCCGCTATCAGCTGTCCGTAGCCGTACTGGAGAAGGAAAGCGACGTATGCACCCAGACCAGCGGCCGCAACACCGGCATGCTGCATGCCGGATTTCTCTACAAAACCGGCAGCCTCAAGGCCCAGTGCTGCGTGGAGGGCAACCGGGAATTTGATCAGGTGGCCCGGGAGCTGGACGTGCCCTTCAAGCGCACGGGCAAGCTGATCGTGGGCTTCACCGAGGAGCACCGCCAGCGGCTGCTGGCCATGCTCCAGCGCGGCCGGGACAACGGCGTGCCCGGCATGGAGCTGATCGACCGTGCCCGAATGGACGAGATCGACCCCTCCGCGGGCGGCAATTTCGCCATCCACTGCCCCAGCAGCGGCATCCTGGATCCCTTCATCTACACCATCGCCCTGGCGGAAAACGCTGTGAAGAACGGGGCGAAGTATCACCTGTACACCGAGGTGACCGGCAGCGAATACCTGCCCGACGGCCGCCACGTGCTGCATACCGGCAAGGGCGATTTCGCCTGCCGCTGGGTGATCAACAGCGCCGGGCTGCACAGCGCGGAGATCAGCGCCATGCTGGGCATCCCCGGCTATGTGATCCAGCCGGTGAAGGGCGAATACTTCGTGCTGGATAAAAAGGCCGGGGCCTTTGCCCGGATCCCCGTCTATCCCGCCCCCACCGAGCGCAACACCTTTGACACCCACGCCACACCCACGGTGGACGGCAACGTGCTGGTGGGCCCCAACAGCTTCAATGTGGAGGACGGCGAGGATTACAGCGTGCGCCAGGTGGGCATGGACGGCCTGCAGGAGAGCGGCGCGCGCATGTTCAAGCACATGAAGCGGGAGTATTACATCCGCACCTTCGCGGGCGCGCGGCCCAAGCGCATCGACCCCGCCACGGGCGAGATCCAGGATTTTCTGATCGAGCGGCGGGACAGCGTGCCCGGCGTGATCAATCTGGTGGGCATCGAAAGCCCGGGGCTGACCAGCGCCCTGCCCATCGCCCGGCGGGTGGTGAAACTGCTTCGTGAAAAGGAGGAGCTGACGCCCAATCCCGCCTTTGATCCTATCCGCAAGGGGATCATTCGCTTTCACGAGGCCAGCCGGGAGGAGCAGGCACGGCTGATCGCCGCCGATCCCGATTACGGCGAGATCGTATGCCGCTGCGAAACCATCACCCGCGCCGAAATCAAGGCAGCCATCCACAATTCCCTGGGCGTGTGCACGGTGAACGGCATCAAGGTGCGCACCCGGGCCAGCATGGGCCGGTGCCAGGGCGGCTACTGTGAAACCCGCATCACCGCCATGATCCGGGAGGAGCTGGGCAAGGCCGTCACCGACGTGCGGCTGACCAACGGCGATTCCGCCATGTTCACAGGCTATGTCAAAGGAGGCGAGCAGGCATGATGAAGAAGCAAGCGGTCATCGTGGGCGGCGGCCCCGCCGGTCTGGCGGCGGCTCTGCGGCTGAAGGAAAAAGGCATTCAGGATATCCTGATCCTGGAGCGGGAAAAGGTGCTGGGCGGCATCCTGCGTCAGTGCATCCATGACGGCTTCGGCCTGACACGCTTTGGCGAAAGCCTGTCCGGCCCGGAGTATGCCCAGCGCTTTATCGACAAGGTGCTGGACGCCGGCATTGCGTGCGTCACCGACTGCACGGTGCTGGACATCACCCCGGAAAAGCTGGTCACGGCGGCAAGCCGGGAGCACGGCCTTTTGCAGATTCAGGCCGACGCGGTGCTGCTGACCATGGGCTGCCGGGAACGCACCCGCGGCGCCCTGGCCACGCCCGGCACCCGGCCCGCGGGCGTGTATACCGCCGGCGTGGCCCAAAGCTATATCAACCTGCAGAATATCATGGTGGGCCATGAGGTGGTCATTCTGGGCAGTGGCGATATCGGCCTGATCATGGCCCGGCGCATGACCCTGGAGGGCGCGCACGTGCAGGGCGTATACGAGGTGCAGCCCTATCCCAGCGGCCTGCCCCGCAACATCGAGCAATGCCTGAACGACTACGGCATTCCGCTGCATCTGAGCCATACCGTGGTGGATATCCGGGGCCGGGAGCGGCTGACCAGCGTGGTGGTGGCGCAGTGCGACGAGCACTATCGCCCCATTCCCGGCACTGAGCAGGAAATCCCCTGCGATACGCTGATCCTCTCCGTGGGCCTGATCCCGGAGAACGAGCTGAGCCTGGCCGCCGGCGTGGAGCTGGACGCCCGCACCCGCGGCGCGTTTGTGGATGAGCACTGCCAGACCGGCGTGCCCGGCATCTTTGCCGCGGGAAACGTGCTGCACGTGCACGACCTGGTGGATTTTGTCTCCCTGGAGGCCGAGGCGCTGGCAAACAGCGCCGCCGAATACCTGCTGACCGGCAGCCTGCCGGAATGCAGACTGGAGGTCAAGGCCGGAAACAGCGTGGGCCACGTCATCCCCCAGCGCATCAGCGGCACGCGGGATTTCACCCTGTCTCTGCGGGTGCGCCAGCCCCTTTCCAACGTGAGCATCGTGGTGCGCCAGGGCGAAAAGGAAGTGCTGCGCAAAAGGATGCACAAGGCCCTGCCCGCCGAAATGATCCAGCTGCCCATCAGGGCTGAAAAGCTGAGCTCCAGCGCCGATATGGAGGTGTATGTGGAATGAAGCGCACGTTTACCTGCATCGTATGCCCCAACGGCTGCGAAATCGAAGCTGAATACGAAGGCACGCAGGTGCTTGCCGTCTCCGGCCACCTGTGCCCCAAGGGAAAAGCCTATGTGACCCAAGAGCTTTCGGATCCCCGCCGCACCATCGCCACCAGCGTGCGGATAACGGGCGGCACGCTGCCGCTGGTCAGCGTGCGGCTGACCAACGCCATCCCCAAGGATCGCATTTTCGACGTGATGTCCGAAATCAACCGCCGGACTCTCTCCGCACCGGTGAAGATCGGCGATGTGGTAATCCAGAACATTTTGGGGCTTGACAGCAACGTGATCGTGACTAAAAATATAGAAAAGGCCTGAGGAGGGATCACGCAATGGAGTGCAGAAAATTCGGCGATACCTACATCGTGCGCATGGATCGGGGCGAAGAGATCCTCTCCCAGCTCATTTCCCTGTGCGAAAAGGAGCAGATCGCCCTGGCCCAGGTGGACGCCCTGGGCGCGGTGGATCACGCCGTGGTGAGCGTATACGACGTACCCACCAAGACCTTCTACAAAAAGGAATTCAACGAGCCCATGGAGATCAGCAGTCTGTGCGGCACCGTCAGCCGCAAGGACGGCCAGGTATATATTCACCTGCACGCCACCGTATGCGACAGGGAGCTGAACGCCCACGGCGGCCACGCCAACGAGCTGCGGGTTTCCGCCACCTGTGAAATGGTGGTGCGCGTCCTCCCCGGCCTGGTGGAGCGCAGGCTGGATGAGAATATCGGCCTGAACGTGTTCCGCTTCACGGATTGACACAGTAAATAGCAGATCAGCCCGTCCGGATTTTTCCGGCCGGGCATTGTTCGCCGCTCGTTCGGGCAAACAGAGAGGGAGGGCAGCATGGAAAAATCCATATCGCCGGAAAAGATGAAATACCTGCGGCTGCTGGGGGAGCAGTACCCCACCGTGGAGGCGCTCTGCACGGAGATCACCCGGCTCAGCGCCCAGCTGAGCCTGCCCAAAGGCACTGAGCATTTCATGAGCGATATCCACGGCGAATACGAGGCCTTTTGCCATATCATGAATAACTGCTCCGGCGTGATCCGGGAAAAGGTGCGCCTCTGGCTGGGCGACCAGCTGACAAGCGAGGAGGCCGATGCCCTGTGCACGCTGATCTATTACCCGGACGCCATCCTGAAGCAGCACCGGCAGAAGGGGGAGCTGACCCCGGCCTGGTACCGCGCCCAAGTGGAGCGGATGCTGCACCTGGCGCGGATGCTCTCCTCCAAATACACCCGGGAAAAGGTGCGGCGCTCCATGCCAACGGACTGGGAATTTTTGCTGGACGAGCTGATGCACTATCAAGCCGACGAGCCCGTTGCCCTGACCGAGCAGGAGGACAACCGCCGCCGGTATCACGACGCCATCGTGAATTCCCTGATCGCCACCGCCGGCGCCCCCGGCTTCATTAAGGCCCTAACAGCGCTGATCAAAAACCTGGCGGTGGACAGGCTGCACGTGGTGGGCGATATCTTTGACCGCGGCCCCCGGGCGGACAGCATCATGGATATCCTGATGGGCCACCATTCCGTGGATATTGAGTGGGGCAATCACGACGTATTGTGGATGGGCGCGGCCTCCGGCAGCGAATGCTGCATCGCCGGCGTGCTGCGCAATTCTCTGGCCCACGGCAACATGGATATCCTGGAGCGCGGCTACGGCATCCCCCTGCGGGAGCTGACGCTTTTCGCGGAAAAGACATATCCCTCCCTGCCGCTGGATCAGGCGCAGCTGCAGACGGTGAATATCCTGCTGTTCAAGCTGGAAGGGCAGCTGATCCAAAGAAATCCCGAATTCCAAATGGAGGATCGGCTGCTGCTGCACCGGGCGGACTGGGCCCGCCGCCAAATCGAAATCGACGGCGCGGTATGGCCCCTGCGGGATGTGCCCGTGCCCACGGTGGATCCCGCCGATCCCTACCGGCTGAGTGATGGGGAGGCGCAGCTGGTCGCCGGCCTGCGCCGATCCTTCACCCACAGCCTGCGGCTGCATGAGCACGTGGCGTTTTTGTATCAGCGGGGGTGGATGTACCGCGTATTCAACGGCAACCTGCTCTTTCACGGCTGCGTGCCGCTGAACAAGGACGGCACTTTCCTGGAAAAAACCTTCCAGGGCGAGAAGCTCAGCGGAAGGGCGCTGATGGACTATGCCGACCGAATGGCCCGCCGCGCCTTTTACACCGGCGACGAGGCGGCGCTGGATTTCATGTGGTATCTGTGGTGCGGCACCGATTCCCCGGTCTGCGGGCGGCAGATTAAAACCTTCGCCCGGGCCTTCGTCACCGACGAGCGGGCCTGGCAGGAGCCGCGGAACCCCTATTATGAATGGTACAACAGCGCGGAAACCTGCGAGCGGATCCTGGCGGAATTCGATTTGCGGGATGCCAACGCCCGCATCATCAACGGCCATACGCCCATCCGGGTCTCCCATGGGGAAAGCCCCCTCAAGGCCGGCGGCAGGCTGGTGGTCATCGACGGCGGCTTCTGCCGGGCATACCAGAAAACCACCGGCATCGCCGGCTATACCCTGATCGCCAACAGCCACGGCATGCGGCTGATGTCCCACCAGCCCTTTACCTCCCTGCGGGACGCCCGGGAAACGGGCCGGGACATCCATTCCCAGTCCTTTGAATTCGCCGCCTTCCCCCATCGCAAGTACGTCCGCGATACGGATTACGGCAAGCTCCTGCAGGAGCGGATAGAAGACCTGACCACGCTGCTGGAAGCCTGCCGAAGCGGGCAGATCACCCTGCAAAAATAACGGGAGCAGGCGCGAGCTCCTATCCGTTTCTCCCGGATAAAACATATCAATAACAGAATAGCGCCGCGGATCAGCCGGAGCTTCGGGATTTGCCTCCCGCGCTTCCGGAAGAATCCGCGGCGCTTGATTTACCCGATTTTTTCGCCGGATTAAGCCGCCGTTTCACGTCGCATTTGACATGTTTTCTTTCATCTGATATAATAAAAATATGCTATACTGCACAACAGCATGAATAAGGAGGGAACGTCATGGCAATCCATCTGTATGAATATCCGGCGGCCGGTTCTCCGGTGCCCCTGCGCGTGGCGAAGGGACACTTTGCCACCGGGCACAGCCACATCAATTACTATATTGATCTGACCATGACCAAGCACCGCCTGTCGGAAGCGCGGGAGGCTGCCGTGGCGCTGGCGGGCTCCTTCCGCACCAACACGGTGATCGATACCATCCTGTGTCTGGATGGCACAGAGGTCATCGGCACCTGCATGGCCAACGAGCTGACCCGCGCGGGCTTCATCAATATGAACGCCCACCGCACCATCTACGTGGCCACGCCGGAGCACACCACCGGCAGCCAGCTGCTCTTCCGCGATAATTCCGCCCCCATGATTGTGGGCAAGCACGTGCTGGTGCTGGCCGCGTCCGTCACCACCGGCTACACGGCGGAGGCCGCCATCAACGCCATCCGCTACTATAACGGCATCCCCGTGGGCATCTGCGCCATCTTCGCCTGCCTGGACGAGTGCGGCGGCTTTCCCGTCATTTCCATCTTCAACACCAAAAACGTGCTGGATGATTACACCAGCACCACGCCCCATGACTGCCCGCTGTGCAAGGCCGGCCACAAGCTGAACGCCATGGTCAACGCCTACGGCATTTCCAGCTTCTGATTTCGCCAAAATAGCAAAATCCCCCTCCGCAGGCCTTGCGCCGCAGAGGGGATTTTGCTTTATCCGGTTACAGCGCGTTCCTGTCGGTAGGGTTGTTCACAATGCCCAGCGCCACCAGCACCGGCAGCAGCACGTTCATCAGCCCGTTCACCGTGCCGCCGATGTCCATGCCCATGAATTCCTTTGCGCAGAACACCGCCAGCGCCGCCAGGCTCGTCCACAGCGCCCATGATTTCCAACGATTCTGCATCATTGCGCCATCCTTTCTCTCATGCTCCGCATATCCCGTTCCACAGCGGCCATGCGCTCCTCCAGGCGGAAGGTGCGCTCGATCACCCGGTTGTGCTGATCCACCTTCCGCTCCAGCTGCTCCAGGCGGTAGCACATCAGCGCCTGGCTCTTCCGGTTGGAAAGGTATACGCCCGCAAAGGAGAGCAGCCCCGTGGTCACCGCCGCCAGGGCCGCCAGCACTGCGTCATTCATGCGCCGCCGCCCCCTTCAGTGCTTCTGCCGCCGCCCGCAGCTCTTTGAGCGCCCCGTCCAGGCAGCGCAGGCACGCGTCCAGATCCCGCACGATCTCCCCATCCGCCTTCAAGAAGCCGTCCTTCATATATCCCTCTCGCCCGTCAGCGCGCACCCGGCTCCAGCCGCCGCTTTGGCTCAGCCGTGTGGCCTCCGCGCCCACCGCCAGCCGCGCCGTGATGGCAAAGTGCTCCCCCGGCCCGGTGCGCAGGTTCACGGGCTTTCCGTTTGCCGCGTATACGATCACCTTTTCCTCCATTTCTTCCTCCTTCTCCAGCAGCCGCAGCCGTCCGCCATACCGCCAGCTTCCCCGCGCCGTATCGGTTTTGATGCCGCCGGCCACCGCTGTACAGTGCAATATCCGCAGGGGCGCCGCGTTCAGCACCACGCCCACATGATAATAGTCCCGCTGATCCGCATCCCCTTTGTACCGCTCCGGCAGGGCGTACCCCTTTTCCCCCGGCTCCCTGGCCTTGAATACCAGATCGCCCCGCTCCAGCGGCTGATCCTTGCCCAGCCCCTCCGTCAGATGCCGCGCCGTATAGTTGCTGCCGTGCGTCCAGGGCCATTTTCCGCCGTCCAGCCGCCACGCGCCAATGATCAGCCCGATGCAGTCGCACCCGCCGCCGCTGCCGTCACCGCCCAAATGATATGCCGTCACGCGGGCGGCATTGCGCTCCGCCAGGGCTGCAAATTCATCCGGGGTCATTCCGCGCTCTCCCGCGCCAGCTTGATCCGCACGCTGCCGTCCTCCAGCCGCTGGATCATCCGCAGCGCCGAAAACCCTTCAAACGCCGCGTCGCCGGTTCCCGCATCCCGGGTTTCGATCCGCTCCAGCCCGTCGAAATCCGCCGCGATCTCCGGCAGCCGCCGTCCGTCCTTCAGGCAGATCAAAAAGCTGCCGTCAAAGGTCGGCCCGTAGGCCACCGCCGCCTCAAAGGTCTTTCCCTTGCTGGTTTTCACCGTCATCTTTCCGTCCCCTTTCCGCGTCCGCTGCCCGCTGCTCCTCCTTTTTCAACCCTTCCTTCAGCGCGCTCAGACGGCCGATCACATCCAGCACCGTTCGCATATTCCCCGCGCCCGTCACCGTCAGGGTGTCCAGCGCCACGATCATGCTGTCAATCAGCCCGTACTTGTCATACATCCTTATACCCTTCCCAGATAATAGATCGTCTTGCCCGTCACGCTCACCCCGGTCACCTGCTGGCCCGATTGCTGGGCGTTCACCTCCGTCACCACGTATTGCTGCTGCCAGTACACAGCTTGGCTGCCGAACTGCAGATAGGTGATATAGGCGTTATCCGCCTGCAAATCGTCGGTAATGATCCCCGCGCTGATCGCGGCGTCCATCGACGCGATCTCCGCCTGCAGCCGGTTGGCCGTTACATAGCCGCTCAGGTCGATTTTCTGCGCCTGAATGGTGATCTGCTCCGCCGTCTGGTTGATGCTGGAAATCACCCCGTCCCGGCTCACCTTGCTGCTGATCGCCTCCGCCTGCACCGAGAGCGCGCTTTCCATCTCCGCCCGGCTGTTGCTTGCCTCCAGGCGTATTTCCCGGGCCGTCAGGCTGATCTCCGAGTGCAGCGCGCCCTCCGTCCGCTCCAGCTTCACCTCGCTGCGGAATTGCTGGTTGATGATCTCCTTTTCATTCGCTGAAATGCGCGTCAGCGCGATCTTCTGCCCGGCGTCCAGCTGGGCCAGCGTCCCCGCGGCGCTCTCCTCCCGGCTGTTCAGCGATACGGTCACGCCCATCGGGTCGCGCAGCAGGTCGCCGTACTGCATCCGCACCACCCGCTCGGAAAACACCATGCTGTGCTCCGGCAGCGTCACCCGGCACAGCAGGCCGACCTGTATCCTGTCCAGCGCATCGCCGGTCAGGCGGTTCAGCTCCAGCCCGTCCACCGTGATCGCCAGCCCAGGCTTTCCGTACTCATCCAGATACTGCCGCGCCCAGGCGTCGGCATCCGCAACGCCCTCGGGCAGCGCCGCCGCCCGGCACACCACGCCCCATTCCCGCTGCGCCGCCTCCGCGTCATGCACCGAATAGACGGTTTCCAGTACCGTCCCATCCTCCGTTTCCCGCTCCCTGTCCCGGGCCAGGTACAGCCGGGTGCACAGCGCGCTGTCATCCAGCGTGATCCGGCAGCTTTCCACGTTCCTGTTCAGCCGGAACTCGCTGCTCACCTCATCCGTCAGCCGCAAAAAGTGCAGCTTCCAGGGAAAGCAGCTAAAGTCAAAGGCAAACCGGTATCCCGCTTCCCGCCGGGCGATCTCCGTCAAATGCTGCATGGCGTTGCCGCAGCGCCCGCGCAGGGTGTATTCCGCCGTATCCTCCACCGTGCCCAGCTGCCAGCAGGGCCGGCCTCCCAGCCCGGCCGTCTGCGCCGCGCAGATGCGCGCCAGCGCCTCCGCCACCGTTCCCGCCGTGTCCTCCTGCTGCTCCACCACCGCGTCCGAAAACAGATCCAGCGCGTGGTTCATTTCCACCCTGCGCTGTCCCTTTTCATCCGCAGTGATACCGCATACCCTGAAAATCCCCAGGGAGCCGTTCTGCCCGTACAGCTCCACCAGATCATGGATCTTCACCGTCAGCTCCCCGTCTGCCAGCGTCATCTCGGCCCGGGAAAGGGGAGCCAGGCTGATCTCCGCCGACAGCGCGATGGGGTGCAGCCGTCCCTGTTCGCGCAGCGTATTCCCGTCCTGCGCCAGCTCCCGCGCCAGCAGGCGCGGCAGGCGCACCGCTTCCCCGCAGCCGCTCAATCAAACACCCCCCGTGCGGCAATCGTCACCGCGCATGCTCCGCCGGCCGAAAAGCGCACCTCGTTGCTCTGCCCGGGCGTCAGCAGCAGCTCGTCCGCGCTGCCCGCCGTGCGGCACCGCATCACCTTTTCCCCGTCTGCCACCGCCTGCAGCACCCCGTATTCGTCGTGCGTCAGCACCAGTGCTTTTTCGGCAGCCAGCTCCAGCCCCTCAAACCGCCAATACGCATTTTCCGTCCGCAGCTCCACCCAGGCAATGGCCGCCCCGGATTGGTTGATCATCTGCGCCTCCAGCTTGCAGGGCCGCGTTCCTCTGGGAACGATGTTCACCCTGCCGCCAGCCGCCGATAGCACCGCCGTCCGCGGCGTTGTTTCCTCCCAGCAGCCCGTTCCGCAGGCCGTAAAGACCAGCTCCATCTCCCCGTTCCACCGCTGGGATGCGCAGTCCGCTGCCTGCGTGCACAGCGCATACAGCCGCAGCCCCGGGCGCATGCTCACCGTCAGCCAGCCTTCCCGGGCCCAGCCGTTGATCCTCGTGATCACCTGCATCCGCTCGGCGCGGCTCTCCTCCTTGATCATAAAGCGCACCGTCACCGTCAGCGCTTCGTGGCGCAGCGCGCCGCCATCGCCCACGCCGCGCAGCAGCCGCCCCGCATCATTCCAGGCCAGCTTCACCCGCTCCGCGATCTCCTGAATGCGGATGCGCGGATCCAGCGCCGTCAGCTCCGCCCCGTTCAGCGCGCAGCTCATCGTTTCCCTCACGCCGTTCCATACCTCCTTGCAGCCGCTCCGCGGGCGATGGCTGCGCTCACAGAGGGGGCCACCAGCGTGCCCACCGCGGCGCTGTCCATCACCACGGTCACGCCCTCCAGCGCGTCAGCCACCAGCCGGGCGCAGCGCTCCGCCAGCCTTTCCGCGCGCTCCCCATCCGCAAAACCGCGCGCTGTCTCTCCCAGCGTTGCCGCCTTCCCATATACGCTTTGCGGCGTCATTTCCATCCTCACCTTTTCCGTGATCTGCGTCCGTGCCGCCAGGCCCTCGTCCCATGCGTCCCGCACCAGCTTCGCTGCCTGCGCGCGCTCCTTCTCCAGTATCCCAGCCGCCGCCCGGGCCATCGCGCCCGCCGCCGCTCCTGCGGCAGCCCGTCCCGCGTCCAGCGCGTTCACAAACCCGGCGGCAAAGTCCGCGCCCACCGCTTCTGTCACCCGGGAAGGCGAATGGGAATCCAGCGCGCTTCGCAACGCCGCCGCCGCATCAGCGCCCAGTCTGGAAGCCGCCGCCTGCACGCTGCCGCGCATCGCGTTCATCCCGCTGATCGCGCCCTGGCCGAAATCCGTCCCGATCCGCTCCGCCGCTGCCCGCGCGTCCCGCGACGTCCCTTCCAGGCCGCCGATCATTTCCCGTCCGAATGCCGCGCCGATCGCCGCGCCCTCAGCCGCAGACAGCGTTTCCCTTCCCGCCTTCACCGCGGCGGAACCCGCCCTGCGGAAAGCCTCCGCCAGCGCCTCTCCCGCCGCATCCGCTCCGCCGCGCAGGCCCGTTAAAAATGCGCTTCCGCTTTCCGCGCCCGCTTTCTCGCTCATCTCCCTGCGCGCGGCTTCCACCGCCGCCCGGCCCGCGGCGGCAAAGGAAGGCATCCAGGCCGTTTCCATCTTCAGAAAACGCGCTTCCATCTCCGCCAGCGCCCGTTCTGCGCCGCTCGTATCAATGCCAAAGCTGGCAAACAGCTCGCCTACCTGCAATGCCATTCCTTCACCCTCTCACCGTCTGCACGCCGCAAAGAAAGCCTCCGCGCGGCTGCCATTCTCCGTCTTGTTCTCCGGCGCGCGCCCTTCCGCCGCGCGCGCCGCCACCGCCCCATAGGGCGACAGGTTGCGCACCAGGTTCGCAAACTGCCGCCAGCTCATCCCGTCGATCTGCTCCATCAGCACAATGCCGTATTCCCGGCGGAAATCCGCCTCGATGGCATCCCACAGATGGAGCACGTTTATTTTTTTGCCGTTTTCTCCGCTCCCGCCGGCTTGCCTGCTTCATCGGTCAGCGTTTCCTCGTCGGGGTCTTCCCGCTCCTCCCCGGTGATCAGGCAAAAGGTCTTCTGTATCAGCTCGCTCAGCTCTCCGCAGCTCATGCCCGCCCGGCAGAACGCGTCCACGGCCTCCCGGCCAAACAGGATATCCCCGCAGCGCAGCACCGCCAGCCCCGCCTCCTCCGGCGAGGTCTCCTCCCCCGCCCGCGCCATCAGGATCGGCATCAGCGCGGGAATTTCCCGCCGCACGCGGTATTCCCTGCCGTACACCGTCACGGTCACATACTCCCTGTTCTTTTCCGCCATAAAGGCGTCAAAATCCAATGTTTTCTCCCGCATGCCGTCACTCCGTCACCGTCACGCGCAGCGTGGCCGTTCTGCCGCCGTTCAGGGTAGTCACCGTCACAGAGGCCTCGCCCTCCGCCAGCGGCGTCACCGTAAAGCTGTTCTCCGTCACGTTGGAAATCGCGGCGTACCGCTTGCCCGTCAGATGCACGCGATAGCGCCGGTTGCTGGCGTTTTCCGGCACAAAGGCCAAGCCCACCACCTTCGGCGCGCTGCCCGCGCGGATCGTCACGCCCGCCAGCGGCGCGCTGCCGTCCATCAGCGTCACCGACTGCATCTGCACGTAGGGCAGCGTCTCCGGCGCGCCCACCTGCATCAGCTCCCAGCTCACACCGTTTTCGCCGTCGTCGCTGTCCGTTTCCACCGCCGTCACGATATAGTCCGCCTCCATCGCGTGGCCGTAAGGGTCAATCAGCCGCAGGGTGGCGTCCCCGTCGCAGCCCGTCTTTTCCCCGTATTGGCTCAGCAGCTCCTGTCCCTCGTCCCGGTCGCCGCTTTCGGCGTCCACCACCGGATGTCCGCTCAGGGTCAGCCGGGCGCTGCGCCGGATCACATAGGGCTCCTGCCATTCGTCATCGGCGGCGCTGCCGTCCTCCGTTTCGCTGTCCGTGCTGTATTTCAGCGTGGTCAGGCCATAGATCCGCACCCAGCGTTCCGCGCTGTCCGACTGCCCGTCCAGAATCTGCACCAGCCAGTCCCGAATGTTCATCGCGCAGCTGTTCTTGCGTCCCTTCGTCATCATATCCTCCTTCAAATGCACAGGTAAACCGTCACGTCATTGGCGTACAGCTCCCGCTTTTTTCCGTCCGCTCCCAGGCCCTCCGCGGCGTTCTCCAGCTCGATGCGCACGTCCGTGCCGTCTCCCGCCAGAAATCCGCGAAAGCCCTCCAGCGCCTCCGCGATGCGCGCCGCCGTTTCATAGGCCGTCCGCGTATCGCAGGCCCTGTTCAGTATCCGCATCCGCGCGCCTTTTCCGGCGCTGCCCTCGCTGAACACGCACACGCATTCGTCCGGCGCGTCCGGCATCCGGCCCCAATGCACGCTCTCACCCAGGCCGCACCAAGCCAAATGCGCCGCAACCTCTTCCAACAGATTCATCTATTTCAGCCGCCTTCCCGTCTCCCGGGCCGCTTCCCGCAGCATTCGCTCCGCCACGGCGCGATCCTCGCAGGCCGCCTGCAGGTATTTCGCCCTGCCGCCCCGCGGATGCGCAAGCCCGGTGTTCTCGTGCTGGGCCACCGCGTAGGGCGTATCATATGATACCGTCCCGCTCAGCCCATCGGGCGACAGGCTCACCCGGCAGGATCGCCGCAGCCGTCCGCTCTCCCGCGCCGTCAGCGCCTTCGACGCTTCCGCCAGGCAGCTCAGCGCCGCCGCCGTGCCCGATGCGCAGCCCCGCCGAACGCGCCGCATCACGTCCTCCGTTCTCAGCCCTTTTCCGCGCCCGCCGTTCACTGCAGCATGACCTCCAGGTGCTCCTCCCCGAATCCCTGGGCCCTGTAACAGCTCAGCACGGTATACTTTTCCCCGCCGCAGGTCACCCGGCTCCGCTCCGGAATGGGCTCGCCCCGGCAGAACATCAGCGCCTTCGCCCGCACCTCGTCCACCGGAGCGCTGCCCATGCCGCTGTCCGCCAGCGTCCGCCCGCGCTGCAGCCGGCACGCCCGCCGCTCCGATGGGCCATACCTATCCGTTCCGTCCTGCGCTCCCAGCCAGGGCTGTATCTCGCACTGCTGCCGCAGCAGAAAATCGATCAGCATATCACTTTCTCCCCTCCGCGCCGCGGTACAGCAGCCCGTGGCGCAGCAGCAGGCCATAGGCCGCGGGGCACACGCTGCGCCGGGTCAGCCGGCCGCCGGCAGTGCCCTCCTCCAGCTCCATCTGAAAATCGCCGATGCGAAAGCTCCGTACGCCCGCCGGCATTTCAGCGCCCACGGCATTCTCCGCCTCGTGGGCCAGCTGCAGGCGCGCCGCCTCGTCAAAGGCCACCCGCTCCGCCTCCGTTCCCGGCACGTTGGGAAAGCAAAAGGCGTACAGCCGCTCCTTCACCAGGGCCAGCGCTTCCGCCTCCGTCCCGCTCGTATCATGTCCGGCCATTTTCTCACCTCGCTCTTTCACGGCGGCAGGAAAGGAAACCCTTTCCCGCCGCAATTTCCCTTAATATCGGGGGCATAGGGGGAGCCGCAGCTCCCCCATTTTCAATCCGCCCCGATCATCAGCCCTGCGCTTACTGCAGCACCGCGAAGGGATACCGCTGATTTTCGGCGCTCTGCACCCGGTTCGCCGGGTTTGCCAGCGCCCAGCCGGCGCGGAACACCACGCGCAGCGCCACGGCGTCCTGCTGCGCCAGGTTGATCAGCACCTTGCCGCTGCTGTCGCTGATCACCGCCTCCGTCAGCAGCTTGGTGGTAATATCGGTGCGGATGGCCCACACCGCCTTGCTCCAGTCGCCGCCGATCAGCAGCGCGCTGTCGGCGTCCATCACATTGCTGTTGGGAAAGTAGATGTCCGCCCCGTCCAGCTCATAGGCCGCCCGGCCGTACAGGCCGTCCCGGTAGGGCGCCCGGCCAAAGATGGGCAGACCGTTCTTATCCACCGCGCCGCGCAGCTTGCTGCGCATGCTGATGGCGCCCACATAGGCGGAGGGCACAAAGCCGTCGGCCTCCACCATCGCCGCCAGGCCGCCCTCGCCCAGCAGCTGCTGATACAGGTCCTGGTCCGCGTCCAGCGCCAGGGTATTGCCCGCGGCTTCCGCGCCGCTCACGATGCCCGCGGGGAAGCTGGCCGGCTTGTTGGTGCCAAAGAGCACCGCCTTGTCAAAGGCCATGCCGATGGCCTCGTTGATGCGGGGCACCACGTTGGCCCAGATATCGTAATCGCTGTCGTCCAGCACGCTCTCCGGAATGACCACGATGGTGGCGATCTCCTCCGCCGTCAGCTTCACGTTTTCCCATTCCATATCGGTGGTGGGCTTCATGCCATAATCGCTGTTCACGAATTCCGCCGTGGGCAGGCTGCTCGCCACCGGTAGGGCGCGGGTCTTGCTGCTCATATCGGGCAGGCGGCGCATCAGCCGCATGGCAATGGATTGTTCGGGAACCGATTCCAGAATCTCCCGGCTCCGCTCCTCGGGAATCAACACCTCCGCACCGGCGCGGTCAATCAGTTTTACAGCCATATTCTTTCTCTTTCCTCCGTTTCTTTTATATTCTTCCTGCCGCGGCGCGTATCGCGCTGTTCACGTCCCTGTGCGCGCCGCCCGCCCCGCCGCTCTGCGGGGCCCGTCCTCCGCCAAATCCGGCGTGCTGCGCTTCCGGCACGCCGTCGCGGAACAGATAGCCGCTGCGCTCCCGCAGCAGGGTGATCTGTTCCTGCAGCCCTTCCAGGTTTCCCTCCGCGTCCTCGCGGATCGCCCCGGCGTCCAGCAGCTTTTCCACCAGTCCGGCGTCCCGCACGTTCGCCTGCTCCAGCGCCCTGCGTATCCTGTCGCTCCGCCGCATGCTGCCGATGATCCGCTCGCGCTCGTTCACCGCCTGGGCCAGCTCCTTCAGCTGCGCCCGCAGGCCCTCCTGCTCCTGCAGCTTCCCCTGCAGCTCCTTCACCGAGGCCTGCAGCTCCCTGCGCCGGGCTATTTCGGCGTCCAGCCGCCCCTTGGGCAGCCAGCTGCCGTCGTTTTGGGCAATCACCTGCATGCCCTCCAGCGCTTCCAGCTTCTCCTGCACCCGGGCATAGAGCTCGTCGCCCAAGCACTCCTTCAGCATCGAAATGTCCATTTTCCCTCCTGCTCCGCATTTATAGGCCGGCGCGTCCGGCTTTGCAGTCCGGTGAAAGCCTCACCGGCAGGCATTTTCCGCCCTTCCCGCGCCGCGGGCGGGGCGGTATAAAAAGCGGTTTCCCGCTCTTTATCCCTCCGGCTTTTCCCCCAGGCCCTCCGCCAGCGTCCGGAAGGCTGCCTCCACGTTTTTCGCCTCCATGCACGCCCTCGCAAACTGGCGGAACTGCCTGTCCTGACAGCTCCTGTACACCTGATCCGCCGCCGTCAGGCTCCGGTACAGGGTCAGTATTTCCTCCGCCGCTTCCCGGCTCACCAAAATCTCCTCCGTCATGCCTTTTTCTCCCCGTTTTCGGCCAATATCCGCTCCGTCTCCTCCGTCACCTGCGCCTGCTGCCAGTCGGGGTGCAGCATCCGCACCAGCGTGCCCGTGCTGGCCGCCTGGGCCTGCCGCAGCAGCTGCATCGCGCCCGCCGTCCCGGCCGGGTCGGCCACCTCCGGCTCGTGCAGCTCCACCCGCACGCAGTCGTGCTCATCCAGTCCCGCGTTGCCGTACAGCGCCTTGTCCAGCTGCATCACCGCCGTCAAGAATGCCTCCAGCGGCGCTTTCCAGTAGTGCTGCTTCTTTGCGTTGGTGGCCAGGGATTTCTTTTCCATCATCCGGCGCGCCGTGCCGCTCTGGGCGCTGCCCTCGATGTCCAGCCCAAAGGTCTGGGGGCTGTACCCCGCCATGCTCACAATGGCGCGCAGCGTCGCCTCATAGGTGGCGGCGTGCTCCGCCGCCCGGATGCTGAACTGGCTGGGGGTGATCTTCTGCTCCACCCCGTCCCCGCCAATGTCCAGCGCCACCAGCGTTTCTACGTCCTCGTCAAAGTCATAGGTATACGCCCCCTCGCGGAACAGGTCGCCCGCGTTCCTGCGCAGGAATTCAGCCGGCACGATCAGGCGGCTCTTGGCCAGGCGGATATCCCGCAGCCAGCTGGTGTATATCTCGTCCAGGCTGTCCATCAGGTCGCGCATCCCCTCAAAATCGCTGCGCCCCTTGTCCTCTCCCTTCCACACGCGGCTGGGCTTCATGTTCACCACATGAGCCGCCAGCAGCCGCTTCACCGGGGTCACACACTCGCTCTCCAGCCCCAGCGCCGCCAGCGTCTCCGGGTCGCTCGCGCCCAGCCGCTGCCCGTCGCCGCAGTACACCGCCGCGATGATCCGCCCCGGCTCATAGCGCTCGTACACCCGCCAGGCGCGTCCCGTCCGGCTGTCGGCGCGCAGCAGCGTAAAAAAGTGAATGCACATCAGCTGTCCCATCCGGTATTCCGGCAGGGCGTCCTCGCCCCGCACCACCTGGATCTCCGGCATGTCCAGCCGCTCCCGGTCGTACCGGGTTTTCAGAAAAACGTCCCCCGCCGCGGCGCAGGCCTCCGCCGCCTCGTGCAGCTTCTGCATCAGGCCGCAGCCGCCCACCACGGCGTCCAGCCGCGCCTGGCTCTCCTCCTGCGTCCGGCCCTCTGCCCGGTCGTATACCGAAAACCGCGGCTCCTCGCCAAACAGCAGGCTGGCTGCCGTGGCCGCAATGTCCGCCGCCGCGGGCACGTGCAGCTTCACCTTCCCGCCCCGGCTCCAAAAGGAGCCCGGCGCCGCCGTCCGGGCCAGCTCCCTGTGCTCCCCGCTGAACACCGCCGTATAGCTGTCGTAATACAGCCGCCTGCGGCTCTGCAGCTCCTCCCAGGCCTCCTCCGGCGCGTACAGCTCCAGCATCTCGGATCCCGGCAAATCAACTCCCCCTCTCACTGACGTATCAGATATCGCTTGTATGGATAAAAGGCGTACTCCGCGCTGTCCAGGCAGTCCACCGGATAGCTCCCGTCGTCCAGCCTTTTCCATTCTCCCTTTTCAAAGGCGGCGGGATCCCACACCGCGTCCTCGTACGCCCGCAGCCATTCCGTCAGGTGCTCCGCCACCCGGAATTTTCCGGCGCTGATCAGCATGGCGTTCAGGGCGATGCGCTGGTTGATCCCGTCCCCCTTGTTAAAGCTCTTCACCGCGAACCCGCGCACGCCCCGCGCCTCCAGCGCCTCCCGCAGCCCGGCGCGAAACAGCTTGGCCGCGCTGTCCACATACACGCTGCCGATGGCCGGGTACCGCTCCGCCCACTCGCACAGCTTTTCCGCAATCAGCCGGATATACCGTTCCTCGCTCATCCGGTCGCTGATCCCCTGGCGGTGGTACATCCCGTCGATCAGGTGCGCCGCCCCGTACCCCCGGGGAAAGCCGCACAGCGTCGCCACCGTGGCGTCCGTGCCGCCCACGTCGATTCCCACGGCCAGCTCCTGGTATTTCTCCCGGCCGATCTCCCCGGCCGCCATCACGCAGGCAGGCCCGAAGCCCGTATAGATGCGTCCGCTGGCCGCCGCCCGCTGGCCCAGAATGTCCGATCGGTACCACACGCTGCCCTTGTCATAGGTCTTCAGCACCGCCCGCAGCTGCGCGTCCGTCAGGCTGGCGTTGTCCGCAATGGTGAAGTGCCCGTAATTGAGCCCCGTGTCCTCTCCCCGCTTGGCCCGTTCCTCCGCCGGGTTCAGCAGCTCCGTGTAAAACCAGTGCCGCGGCGGCTTGGGGTTCAGATCCATAAAGATCTTCCGGCCGCTGCTGGCCAGCGTCCTGTCCAGCACCTCCTGCACAAAGGATTGATGACATTCGTTGGCCTCCGTCACGTAGGCGGTGCCGTAGCTGTTGCCCTTGATCAGCGCCGCGTCGTTGCTCCGGGCCCCGCCGGCAAAGATCACAATCTTCTCCCCCGCCGCCGTGCGGATGAACAGCGCTTCCTTCTCCATGTACCGTCCCGCGCGGCACCGCCCGCCGAACAGATGCGCCAACCCGTACCCGTTGCTGTCCAGTATGTTCAGCTTGGCCGAGGCGATGCTCACCCCCGCCGCCAGGTGCAGCCTGTCCCTGTGCTCCTCCAGCGCCGCCGCCCAGGCCAAGAGGTTTATGATGTTCTTCCCCGCGCGCTTGCCGCCCTCCGCCACGTTCAGCCAGGCGTCCCGGCTCCGTCGGATGTAGGCCGCCTGCTTCTCATTCAGCCCCGCATACGCGATCTTCGCCATTTTCCCCGTCCTCAGCCGCCTCCAGCGCCTCCAGCGTCCGCACCGGCAGCGGGCTGTTCAGCAGATAAGCATAGGTTTCCGCCACGCTGGCCATCTCCTGCTCCGCCTCCGCCGCCCGTCCGCCGCCGCCCCATATCTCCGGCCTGCGGCATTTCAGCCAGAACATCTGCGCCGTGATCTTTGGGGCCACGTACACCTGCTCCCGGGCGTATACGATCTTTTCTTCCGTCTGCTTGCCCTCTCCCGGCCTGTTTTTCTCCTCCTTCACCTTCACCGGCTTGCGAAGGGTCACCACATGGCCGGTGGCCGCCTCAAACAGCGCCTTTTCCACCTGCATGTCGATGCTGGCCTGGTTCCGTCCCCGCTCCAGCGCCTGCTGAAAGGCGGGGCTTTTCTTTTTCCAGGTCTGCACCGTGGCAGGCCGCACGCCCATCAGCTCGGCGATCTCCGTCCCGCTCCGGCCCTGCCCGGCCCATTCCTCCACCCGCCGCAGCCCGTCGCCCTCCGTCCACTTCGCGTACTTGCTTTCCGTAATCCACCGCGCTCCCTTCCGCCAATGGAAAAGGGCCCCGTTTCCGGAACCCTTTGACTGATTACACTATACCATACCGCCTTGTCCTTGAACAGGCCACGTTCCCGCGCCGATCCCGCAACATTCCCGCAACTTCCTTCACTGCGCCGCCTGATACAGCTTTTCCATGGCCCGCTGCTGTATCTTCCGCAGCCCTGCGCTGGTGGTGGGGCAGGTGTCTGGGAATACCGCCGCCAGCCGCGGCCCTGCTTCCGTCCAGGTCAGCCCCTCCAATACGTGGGTCTCTATCACCAGCCGTTCCTTCTGCCCCAGCGCCTCCAGCCAGGCCTCCACGCAGCGGCACACCATTTCGCATTCCCGCAGCTCGTCCTGCCTGCGCCGCACGTCCCCCGCCATCTCCCGGATGTAGCGGGGCTCGTACCCGCTGGCATACTTCATCACCAGGCTGGCCGTGGGGTCGCCAAAGCTGCCGCCGCTCTGCACCGTTCCCATCTCATGGCCGCGCAGCGCCTCGTTCTCCAGCATATGCTCCCGCTCATGGGCCAGCAGCCGTTCCGCCTCGGGCAGCTCCGCCCGCAGGTATTCCCGCCGCGCCCGGCAATTCTTGTATCCTCTCAGCATCCTGTCCACGTCGCAACGATTCATGCATGCTCCTTTCCTTTTTGCAGGCGTTCCGCCGCCTGCCATACGTCCACCCGCCGCAGGCAGCATTCGCACCCCGCGATCTCATTCCAGGCGTCCAGGTACACGTCGGCGCATTCCGCCCCGCACACCGGGCACAGGGCTTCCCCCGTCCGCCGCGCCCCAGCGCTCCGCCCGCCGGATCTCCGGCGCGTCCAGCGTTTCCGTCATTCCGCGCTCCTTTCCCGTCCTCCCCGCCAGCGTACCGCCCCGCCGCCCCGCTGTCAATTTCAACTATTTTCGCCCCGCGCCCGGTATTTTTCAGGAATATCGCGGCTTTTGCCCGTATGCCCGTTTTTTCGTCAAATCCTGCAATATTCCGCGTCCGCCGCCCCTTCAAATTTTTATATCTCCGACCCTTTTGATGCTTTTTTTATTTTCATTTTTCATCGGTTATGGTATACTTTACGGGAACAATTGTTTGAAAAGGAATGTACGGATGAATTTAAATGATTTAAACCCCATGCAGCGCCAGGCCGCCGAGCAGCTGGAAGGCCCCGTGCTGATCCTCGCGGGCGCGGGCAGCGGCAAAACCCGCACCCTTACCTACCGTGTGGCCAACCTGCTGGAGCACGGCGTGCCCGCCTGGCATATTCTGGCCCTCACCTTCACCAACAAAGCCGCCCGGGAGATGCGCGCCCGCATCGAGCGCCTGGCGGGGGCCTCCGCGGAGGAGGCGTGGATCGGCACCTTCCACAGCATCTGCTGCCGCATCCTGCGCCGGGATATCGAAAAGCTGGGCTACGAGCGCAGCTTTACCATCTATGACGAGGATGACCAGCTCCGCGTCCTCAAAGGCGTGCTCAAGGAATTGGATATCGATGAAAAATTTCTGCCCCCCAAAGGCATTTCCGCCGCCATATCAGACGCGAAAAACCGCCTGATGACCCCGGATGAATGGCTCCGGTCAGGCCATGGCGATTACCGCTCCCAGAAGATCCACGACACCATGGTGCGCTATGAGCAGCGCCTCAAATCCGCCAACGCCCTGGATTTTGACGATCTGCTGATGAAGACCCTCCAGCTCTTCCTGGATCATCCCCCGGTGCTGGAATACTATCAGCAGCGCTTCCAATATGTCCATGTGGACGAATACCAGGATACCAACTACGCCCAGTATCAGCTGGTGCGCCTGCTCACCCGGGAGAGCCGCAACCTCTGCGTGGTGGGCGATGACGACCAGAGCATTTACGGCTGGCGCGGGGCGGACATCCGCAACATTCTGGATTTTGAAAAGGATTATCCCGACGCCGCCGTCATCAAGCTGGAGCAGAATTACCGCTCCACCGCCAACATCCTGGATGCCGCCAACCAGATCATCGCCCACAACGAGGGCCGCAAGGAAAAGGAGCTGTGGACGGAGGGCGGCGAGGGGGAGAAGATCGTCCTCTGCTCCGCCGGGGACGAGCGGGAGGAGGCCGCCTGGATCGCCGACCGCATCCGCACCCTCAGCCGCCAGGGCACGCCCTACGGGCAGATCGCCGTGCTCTACCGCATGCACGCCCTCTCCCGCGTGCTGGAAGAAACCATGATGCGCGCCGCCATTCCCTACCGGGTCTACGGCGGCACCCGGTTCTATGACCGCAAGGAGGTGCGGGATGTGCTGGCCTACCTGCGGGTGATCGAAAACCCCGCCGATGACGTTTCCCTCCAGCGCATCATCAACGTGCCCAAGCGCGCCATCGGGGACGGCACCGTTGACGCCTTGCTGTCCTTCGCCCGTCAAAACGGCATGCCCCTCTACTCCGCCGTGGTCGCCCCGCCGGATACCCTGTCTGCCCGGGCGCGCTCCAGCGTCGAGGCTTTCTCCCGCATGATGTCCCGTCTGCTCATGGATAAGGAAACGCTCCCCCTCTCCCAGTTCGTCCAGAAGGTGATCGACGATACCGGCCTCATCGACCAATACCAGAAAGAACCCGACGATGAGGAAAATCAGGCCCGCATCGAGAATATCCGCGAATTTCTGGGCGCCGTCACCGAGTTCGAGCAGAAAAACGAGGATAAATCCCTTTTCGCCTTCCTGGAAAACGTGGCCCTGGTCACCGATCTGGATAACCAGGAGGACGTTCCCAATTTCGTCACCATGATGACCCTGCACTCCGCCAAGGGCCTGGAATATGACGCTGTGTTCCTCTCCGGCCTGGAGGATGGCATTTTCCCCAGCGCCCGCGCCATGCAGGAGGATGACCGCATCGAGGAGGAGCGCCGCCTCTGCTACGTGGGCGTCACCCGCGCCCGCAGGCAGCTGTTCCTCTCCTTCGCCCGGCGGCGCTTCCTGTTCAACCAGATGCAGTTCAACCCGCCCTCCTGCTTCCTGCGGGAGATCCCGAAGCGCCTTCTCCGGGAGGAAGGAACCAGCCCCGCCCCTTATGGCGCGTCCGCCGCGCCGGGCGCCTGGGGCAGCTACGGCGGCTCCGGCCTGCCCGGCCAAAGCCGGCAAACCGGCTGGACATCCTCCGCCAATCCCCGCCCCACTTCCGGTTGGGGCAGCGGTTCATCCGCCCCCCGCCCCGCCTCAGGGCGAAACAGCGGTTCATCCTCCGCATCCGATTGGGACAGCGGTTCATCCTCCGCCTCCAGTTGGGGCACCGCTTCATCCACCTCCCGCCCCGCCTATGGCTACGGCGATACCGTCCCCCAGCGCCGCCTCGCCCCCGCTTCCGGCGCCGCTCGCTCCGAATATGGCGATGCCGCCCCCGCGCAGCGCTCCCGGCGTCCCGCCTCCTTCCCCGGCGCTTCCTCCACCCCGCTGAATATCCCCGGCGTCCAGCGCGGCTTCGTCCCCTCCCCCGCCCGCAGCATCCCCGTCCAGCTCTTCAAGCCCGGCGACCGCGTCCTGCACCGCAAATTCGGCAAGGGCACCGTCCGCTCCGTGGATGGCTCCGGCGATAACGCCCGCATCACCATCCTTTTCCCCGTCTTCGGCGAAAAAACCTTCGCCCTCTCCATCGCCCCCATCGTCAAGGTGGACGAATAGCCAACCCTTCAAAACCTTTCGCTTTTCTGTTCTCTTTCGTATATTTGCCGTCAAACCTTTCGTTTTAATACTTTCTTTCGTATATCCATTCCGCATCTCCGCTATCGAAAACCTTTCGCTTTTCAACCCTCTTCATATAACCGCCCCTTATATCCGCGATTATCCCTTCCACCCCGTCTCCCAAAGGCTTCTCCTGGGAGAAGCTGTCACCCGCAGGGTGACTGATGTGGGCCCGCTTCCAACCCCGCCCAACTCCCATCAGTGCCCCCTTCACCTTCATTTCAGCAAACCACCTTCCCCCTTCACCCGTGCCCAACCAAACACGCTCAATCGCCTCTCCTTTCCCCTTTCAATTCCACCTTCCAACTGCCGCCACCCTCCCAAAGGCTTCTCCTGGGAGAAGCTGTCACCCGCAGGGTGACTGATGTGGGCCCTCTACCAACCCCGCCCAACTCCCATCAGCGCCCTCCCCCTCACCTTCATTCCAGCGAGGTGCCCTGTCATGCCCTACACCAGCAACCCAAAATTAACCAAACTCGCGCAAACCCTGCGGCGCAACATGACGCGGGAGGAAAAACACCTCTGGTATGATTTTCTTAAAAACCTGCCCGTGATGGTGCACCGCCAGCTGGTCATCGGCAATTACATTGTGGATTTTTGCATTGAAGAATACGGCATCATCATTGAGCTGGACGGCTCCCAGCATGGAGAGAACCCCCAGCGTTCACGCGATATCATCCGCGATGACACCCTTCAGCGAATGGGCTACCGCGTCCTCCGTTACCCCAACCACGAAGTCACCCGTCACTTTTTCTCCGTCTGCCAGGATATCTGGAACCATCTCGACATAAAGGAAGCAGAATGATGGATCAGCAAAAACTTGTCCGCATGCAGCAGCTCAACGACCTGCTCAACCGTGCCGCCCGCGCCTACTACACCTTCGATGAGCCCATCATGGCCGACGTCGAGTATGACCGCCTCTATGATGAGCTCCTCGCCCTGGAAAAGGAAACCGGCACGATCCTTCCCGATTCCCCCACCCACCGGGTGGGCGGCGAAGTGCTGCCGGAATTCCAGAAGCACCGCCACATCACCCGCCTGTGGAGCATGGACAAGGTGCAGAGCGAGCAGCAGCTGATGGATTGGCTGGAGCGCTGCCAGCGCCTCCACGCCCAGGAGGCGGGGCTGCCGCCCCTGTATTTCGGCGTCGAATACAAATTCGACGGCCTCACCATCAACCTCACCTATGAAAACGGCGTGCTGGTGCAGGCTGCCACCCGGGGCGACGGCGAAGTGGGCGAGGCCATCTTGCCCCAGGCCCGCACCATCCGGGATATCCCCCTCACCATTCCCTACACGGGCCGCCTGGAGGTGCACGGGGAGTGCGTCATGCGCCTTTCCACCCTGGAAAAGTACAATCAAACCGCCGCCATCCCCCTCAAAAACGCCCGCAACGGCGCGGCGGGGGCCCTGCGCAACCTGGATCCCAAGGTCACGGCGGAGCGCCGTCTCAGCGCCTTCTTTTATGACGTTGGCACCATCGACGATCCCCCCTATCACGATCAGTCCGGCATGGTGGCCTTCATTCGGCAGCAGGGCCTGCCGGTCAGCCCCTATTTCAAAACAGCCCACACCCCGCAGGAGGTGATGGACTGCGTCCATGAGATCGAGCGCAGCCGCCCCACCCTGGATTTCCTCATCGACGGCGTTGTTATCAAGATCCAGGACGAGGCCACCCGCACCGCCTTCGGCTTCACCGATAAATTCCCCCGCTGGGAGGTGGCCTTCAAATTCGCCGCGGAGGAGACCACCACCACCCTGGAGCGCGTTACCTGGGAGCTGGGCCGCACGGGCAAGCTGACCCCCCTGGGCCACGTGGAGGCCGTGGATTTCGCAGGCGTCACCGTGCGCAAGGCCACGCTGAACAACTTCGGCGACATCCAGCGCAAGCGCCTGGCCCTGGGCCTGCGGGTGTTTATCCGCCGCTCCAACGACGTCATCCCGGAGATCATGGGCCGGGTGGAGGATGGCGAAACGGGCCGGGAGATCGCCCGTCCCACCGTTTGCCCCGCCTGCGGCCAGCCGCTGGTGGAACGGGGAGCCAACCTCTACTGCGTCAACCGCGTCTCCTGCCGTCCCCAGGCGGTGGCCCGCCTGGCTCACTTCGCCAGCCGTGACGCCATGAATATCACCGGCTTTTCGGAAAAGACAGCGGGCCAGCTCTACGACCTGTGCGCCATCCGCGATCCCGCCGATCTCTATCACCTTACCCGGGATCAGCTGCGCTCCCTGGAGGGCTTTAAGGAGAAAAAGGCCGATAACCTGCTCTCCGCCCTGGAGAAAAGCCGCCACTGCCAGCTGGATGAATTCCTGTTCGCCATCGGCATCCCCAACATCGGCCGGGGTACCGCCCGGGATATCGCGGGCTACTTCGGCAGCCTGCAGGCCGTCATGGCCGCCGATCTCCCCGCCCTCACCGCCATCCCCGATGTGGGCGATATCGTGGCCCAGAGCGTGGTGGAGTTTTTCAGCTTCCCGGAAAACCAGCGCATGATCGAGCGCCTGCTGGCTGCGGGCGTCACCCCCGCCGAGAAGGCCCGCCCCGATGAAAACGCCCCCCAGCCCCTGGCGGGCATGACCGTTGTGGTCACCGGCACCCTGCCCAGCCTCAGCCGCAGCGAGGCGGAAGATCTGATCCGCCAAATGGGCGGCACGGCCAGCGGCAGCGTCAGCAAAAAAACCGCCTACGTCCTGGCGGGCGAAAAGGCGGGCAGCAAGCTCACCAAAGCCCGGCAGCTGGGCATCCCCGTGCTGGACGAGGCCGCGTTTTTCCACCTGATCGGTAAATAAGGAGGCGCCTGTGAAGGAAAAGCTGAAACAGATCGTGGATACCTTTCACCGCTATAACTCTGAAAACATGGCCACGCAAGCCTTCGGTCTGTCGCCGGATACCCTCTACGACGCACTGGTGGTGGCCCCCAGCTTCACCCCGTACAAACTGGGTATGGACGCCTATTGCACCGTCACCGCACTGAAGGAAGGCGCTTATATCGCAGGCTATCTGGTGGAAAAGGATGGCCTCAAAATCGCCTGGATCAAAATCGGCTCCTCCGCGGGAAATCTCATTGATCACCTATCCCTGTGCGCGGAGCTCACCTTCCGCCAGCTGATCTTCATCGGGGCCGCAGGCGCGCTCAAGCCATCCTTTCACCTGGGCGACGTCTGCGTCCCTGCCTATTCCCTCTCCGGCAGCCAGGCGGACGCCTACCTGCTCAAAAGCTCTATCCGCGAATCAACGCTCTTTGAAAAGGTCTTTCCCGAAACCTCTTTCTCTGATCAGGTCATCCGCCTGGGGCAGGTGATGGGCCACCTCATCCAAAAGGCCAGCGTGTTCTGTACCCCCTCTATCGCCCTGGAATATACCCATTTGGAGGAAATCCGCACCTTCGATACCGACCTGATCGAAATGGAAACCAGCTCCTTTTATCTGATGGCCCAGCTCTTCGAGCTCCCTGCCGCAGCCCTGCTGGTGGTGTCTGATAATTCGGCCACAGGCGCGGCGCTGGTGGGCCGCACGGCGGAGCAGCAGCGCCAGTATGAATATGGCCGAAATGTGATCCTGCCCGAAATGCTCCTGTCCCTGGCCCAGGGCGCGCCCATAGGCTCCGTCCGAAAACACCTTCTGGGCCTGGAGGGCAAAACGCTGCACTCCGAGCGTCTTTCCTACCGCCTGCTCAGGGAGACGGATCGCCCCTTCTTCCGCGCCTTGCTGGCGGATGCCGACCTCACCGAGCCTGCGGGCTTTCTGCCCCTTCGCACCGACGCGGAATTTGACCATTTCTGGCTGGGCCTGCGCGAGATCAACCGCGGCATCGCCATCCTGCTGCACGATGTTCCCATCGGTTACCTAAGCGTATATGGCGAGCAGCCGGAAGAACCGGAATACCGGGACAGGCTGTGTCTGGGGCTGGGTTTCGTCATTGGCAAACCCCACCAGGGCCAGGGCTACGGCACGGAAATGCTGGGCTTCATGACCCGTTATCTCAAGCAGCAGTTCAGCGCGCAAAGCCCCGTGCTGTTTGCCGACGCATTCCTGGATAACCCCGTCTCCAACCGCGTCATTCAAAAATGCGGCTACCGATACCTGGAGGATTACACCCTGTACTTCGATGCCCTGGGCCGGGAAATGACCTGCCACAGCTACATTTTTTAAGAGGATAGCCTATGAATATCGATCAACTTTTAGGCGTACTGAAGCACACCCCCGAATTCATGCAGTGCGTCACCCACTGGCACACCGACCCGGCCCGCCCCGCCCGGTACGCGGACTGGCCCGCCTGCGTGGATGAAAAGCTGCCTCCCATGCTGCGCCAGCGGGGGGTGGAGCGGCTGTACACCCACCAGGCCCAGGCCATCGAGGCCAGCGCCCGGGGGGAGGATATTGTGGTGGTCACCCCCACCGCCAGCGGCAAAACCATGTGCTACAACCTGCCGGTGCTCTCCGCCGTGCTGAAAAACCCCAACGCCCGGGCGCTGTACCTGTTCCCCACAAAGGCCCTGTCCGCCGATCAGGTCAGCGAGCTCTACGAGCTCATCCAGCTGCTGGGGGTGGATATCAAAACCTTCACCTACGACGGGGATACCCCCGCCGCGGCCCGCCGCGCCATCCGCCAGGCGGGCCACGTGGTGGTCACCAACCCCGATATGCTCCACAGCGGCATCCTGCCCCACCACACCAAATGGGTCAAGCTCTTTGAAAACCTGCAATACATCGTCATTGACGAGATCCATACCTACCGCGGGGTGTTCGGCAGCAACCTGGCCAATGTGCTGCGCCGCCTGCTGCGCCTGTGCGAATTCTACGGCAGCCATCCCCGGTTCATCCTGTGCAGCGCCACCATCGCCAACCCCAAGGAGCTGGCGGAAACCCTCATCGGCCGCCCCGTCACCGTGGTGGATGATAACGGCGCGCCCATGGGGGAGCGCCACGTGGTGTTCTACAATCCCCCCGTGGTCAATCAGCAGCTGGGCATCCGCAAAAGCGTGCTGAATGAAACCATGCGCATCTCCTCCCTGCTGCTGAAAAACGATATTTCCTCCATCGTGTTCGCCAAAAGCCGGGTGCAGGTGGAGGTGCTCACCAAGCGCCTCAAGGATCTGGTGCGCGATCCCATCGGCAACAGCGGCCGGGTGCGGGGCTACCGGGGCGGCTACCTGCCCAGCGAGCGGCGGGAGATCGAGCAGGGTCTCCGCGCCGGGCGCATCGGCACGGTGGTGTCCACCAACGCCCTGGAGCTGGGCATTGATATCGGCAGCCTCACCGCCTGCGTGCTGTGCGGCTACCCCGGCACCATCGCCAGCACCTGGCAGCAGGCGGGCCGGGCGGGCCGCCGGCGGGGCACCAGCCTGACCGTGATGGTGGCCTCCAGCGCCGCCATCGATCAGTTCATCGTCACCCATCCCGAATACTTCTTCAAACAGTCGCCGGAAAACGCCCTGCTGAACCCCGATAACCTCTACGTGCTGCTGAATCACTTCAAGTGCGCCGCCTACGAATTGCCCTTCAAGGATGGCGAAACCCTGGGCAGCGCCCCCGGCGCGGAGGAGATGCGGGAATACCTGGAGGAGGCAGAAATCATCCGCCACGTGGGCGATACCTGGCATTGGCAGGCGGAGGAATTCCCCGCCAGTGAGATCAGCCTGCGCACCGCCATGACCGAGAATTTTCTCATCAACGACATCACCGACCCCGCCCACGTGCGCATCATCGGCGAAATGGATCGCTTCACCGTGCCCATGCTGCTGCACGAAAACGCCATCTACCTCCACGAGGGCCAGCAATACCAGGTCGAGAAGCTGGATTGGGATGCCTGCAAGGCCTTCGTCCGCCGGGTGGAGGTGGATTATTATACCGACGCCGATCTCAACGTCAGCCTCAGCCTGCTGGATATCGCCGAGGAGCGGGAAAACGCCGCCTGGGGCGAGGTCAAGGTGACGGCCATCACCAAGCTCTTCAAAAAAATGAAATTCGACACCGGCGAAAACCTGGGCTTCGGCCCGGTGATGCTGCCGGAGAGCGAAATGCACACCACCGCCGTGTGGTGGACGCTGCGGGATGAGCACGCCGCCCTTTTTGACAAGGACACCCTGCAAAACGGCATGATGGGCATCGCCAATCTTCTGCGCATCGTCTCCCCCCTCTACCTCATGTGCTCCCCCCGGGATGTGGCCATCAGCTACCAGGTCAAGTGCCCCTTCACCGAAAAGCCCACCCTGATCCTCTACGATAACTGTCCCGGCGGCGTGGGCCTGGCGGAAAAGGCCTACAAAATGCGGGATACCCTGCTGCTCCACGCCAAAATGATCGCTCAGGACTGCGCCTGCGAGCACGGCTGCCCTTCCTGCGTCGGCCCCGTGGGCGAGGTGGGCGAAAACGGCAAAGCCGCCGCCATCCGCCTCATCGACCTGCTGCTGGAAGGCCCCGGACAAAATTCCGAAGGCCCGCTTGCCCGGCCATAACCGCAGCCAAAGGCGGCTGAGGACCGAAATCTTTCAGATTTGGCCCGAAACCCGCGCTTGCCGCAGGCAGCAGCGCGGAGCGCATAAGGGCAATTTTCATTCCTCTCAAGTATTCCTGCCGTGCGCTGTACAGGATCAAACCCAGTATTGGGTTTGCGATGCGATCAAGACAAGAAGTTAAAACGAAGCGGCTCGGATAGCCAAAGCCATCCGAGCGGACAAGGGTAAATGGAAATTTGTATTTCGAAGAAAATGATCCTTCATTTTCTTCGGGGGCGTCAACTTTGTCGATGCCCGGAAAGCGAAGCATCATCGCGTGTTTCGCTTTTTTCGTTTGCGGAAACGCCTGTGGCACGCTCCTTGCGCGTTCCAAGCCATCCGCTGGAACGGCCCATGCCCTATAATCAAATGGATCCAAAGCAGCGGCGTCACCCAGCATAACGATCACAAAAGGGGAAGGAACGGCAGTGAGTGTTCCGGTCATCGGCAGCCAGGCGGGCTGCATTCCATCCTCCGGCCCCTGCGGCGCCCTGTGCATCACCCCGGAGCCAAAGCCCGCCCCCACTGCGGTCAGTTCCGCCGCGGCGGCCATGCTGGGCCTGGATGAGGAAAACGCCGGCCGGCTTCAGGTGGTCAAGCAAAACCCGGGCCTGCTGCTTCCCCGGGAAGGTTCGTCCCCGCGCCGCAGCCGTCCCTTTCCCATCCGGACTGCGAATCGCTGTGCCGCCGCTCCCCATCGCAGGCCACGCCGGAAAAAGAAAAAAAGAATTTCACCGCCCACGGCCATGTGGCGGAGGCAGTCACCTTCGGCTGTTTCAGCGTGCCGGTGGATCACCAAGGGGCCTACGCCTTCCCCGGCAGCCTGATCGCCTGCCTGGCCCGCAGCCCCGCCCAGCGGGAGCAATTTCACGCCAATTAGCCGCTGGATTACAGCTGGGCAGGATACCCGCGGCGTGCTCATGAACAGCCTGTATCAATTTCCCGTCGCATCCAAACAAAGGAGAGCGATCGTCCATGCTCCATGCTCCCGCTGTCCCGTTTCATCGCCCGCGTTCTCTGCCTGCTGTTCCGGAAGCAGCCCGCTCTTTTATTGTGAAATGATTTTTTCCCCTTGACAGCGCCCTTCCTCCGTGCTATCATAATACCCATAATACTGATAGGTTTTCAGTGTTTTATCGACCAACGCATTGCTGAAAGGAGCAAGCCCATGAAGGTTTTCAAAAAAATCACCGATCTCATCGGCGGCACGCCGCTGCTGGAGCTCACCAATTATGAGCGCGAAAACGGCCTGGAGGCCACGGTGCTGGCCAAGCTGGAATACTTCAATCCCGCCGGCAGCGTGAAGGATCGCATCGCCCGCGCCATGATTGACGACGCGGAGGCCAAGGGCGTATTGAAGCCCGGCGCGGTGATCATTGAGCCCACCAGCGGCAACACCGGCATCGGCCTGGCCGCCGTGGCCGCCTCCCGGGGCTACCGGGTCATCCTGACCATGCCCGAAACCATGAGCGTGGAACGCCGCAATCTGCTCAAGGCCTACGGGGCCGAGCTGGTGCTCACCGAGGGCGCCAAGGGCATGAAGGGGGCCATCGCCAAGGCCCAGGAGCTGGCCGCCACTATCCCCGGCAGCTTCATCCCCAGCCAGTTCACCAACCCGGCCAACCCCGCCGCCCACCGCGCCACCACCGGCCCGGAGATTTGGGCCGATACCGAGGGCAAGGTGGATATCTTCGTGGCTGGCGTGGGCACCGGCGGCACCCTCACCGGCGTGGGCGAATACCTGAAGGCCCAGAACCCCGCCGTGCGCGTGGTGGCGGTGGAGCCCGCCTCCTCCCCCGTACTCTCCAAGGGCACCGCAGGCCCCCACAAGATCCAGGGCATCGGCGCGGGCTTCGTGCCCGACACCCTGAACACCGGCGTTTACGATGAAATCATCCCCGTGGAGAATGAGGATGCCTTCGCCACCGGCCGCGCCCTGGCCCACAAGGAGGGCCTGCTGGTGGGCATCTCCAGCGGCGCGGCGGTGTTCGCCGCCGCCCAGCTGGCACGCCGCCCCGAAAACAAGGGCAAGGTCATCGTGGCCCTGCTTCCCGACACCGGCGAGCGCTACCTCTCCACCCCCATGTTTGCTGATTGACGCCGCTCTTTCATTCAGCATAGCCATCAAAAGCAAGGATTTAACGGGAGAAGGATACGACGGGGGCGTTCCTTTTCGATGCCCGAAAAGGAACCGAAAAGGGCTGCGTTTGTGGCCGTAAAAGCTGCAAACGCAACAAAAAACAAGACCGCCGTCCACCGCTTCCGGGCTGCCAGCTTCGCTGGCGTGCTGTGTGCAAAGCGCACAGCGAAAAACCGCTGGACAGACCAGAAAATGAATGCATTCATTTTCTGGCTGGCCATCGGTTTTTCTTATGCCCGGAAGCTCTCTTGGCGACGTTTAAGCCTCAGGCGCAAACTGTTTGTTGCTGTATTCAAGCCGGTTCGCCCGCCGGGATTCCAAAGGGATTTCATCCCTTTGGCGCAGGTCTGGGCGCGCGCAGCGCCCAGCGTCTCCCTTTGCTGATTTCTGCTTGTACAATTTCAAGTTAGGATTGGCTTTTCTCTTTCCCGTAAATAGGCCAGCCCTCCGGGCCAGCCATGCGCATATGCGTTTTTACCCCAGTGTTAAATCACATAGTCGTCGATCCCCATATTCCTGTGCTGCTCCACGATATCCCGCAGGGTGATTCCGTCCAGATATTCATTGATCACGCGGTTCAGCCCCTGCCACACAGGCAGGGTGGGGCAATCGGCGCTGTGGGCGCACTGGATGGGCTCCTGCTCGGCGCAGGCCACGGGAACCAGGGAGCCCTCCGTCAACCGCAAAATCTCTCCCACCGTATATTTTTCCGGTTTACGGGCCAGCATATACCCCCCCTGCGCGCCGCGCACGGTTTTCAGCATTTCGGCGTTGTTGAACGCGGGAATGATCTGCTCCAGATATTTTTTTGATATATTCTGCCGCTGAGCGATTTCCTTCAGTGGTACATATCCGCTGTTTTCATGCTCCGCCAGGTCGATCATCATGCGCAGGGCGTAACGGCCCTTCGTGGATATTCTCATTCGAAATCCCCCATTTCTTCCGCCGCCATAATACCACAAAACCGATAGGTTTTCAACTCTGTCCATCAAAAAGCGCCTCCTGCTTATATGTGGAAGGCACTTCAGATCATCAACAAACCTATCCTTGAAATCCTTGGATGCATTGAAGGGGCCGCAGCCCCTTCAATTCTAATCCGCAGGCGGCGGCGTGTACGTCGCCGAGGAGAAAATTCCCGAAGGCCCGCTTGCCCGGCCAAGAGGGAATTTTCATTCCTCTCAAATTTTCTGCCCGTGAGCCGTTAGGCGAACAAGAAAATTTGCAAGCCGAAGAAAATGATATTTATTTCATTTTCTTCGGGGGCATCGACTTTGTCGATGCCCAAAAGCGCCTCCCGCTTATAGCGGGGGCTCTGTAAAACAGTATTAAGTTCAAAAAGACGAAGACGTAATGTTTTCAAGGCTTGCGGCGTGACTTCGGTCACGCCGTTTCCTTTGTCATCAGTTCATGGATCGGGATGAAGCCAATGCCGTTGTACTTGATGTGGATCGCTTGGGTGCGATGTCCACTGCTCTTGTCCGGCGCTTCCACATAAATCGCTTCGATCAATTCATGCAGGATATAGCCGTCAAGCTTGTCAATTTCCAACGAATGGTCCTTCAGCCTCTGAATGAACTGCTCCACAAACTCATTCTGCTTTTCCTGTACTTCAATTTCTTCCCGGAGACGGATCACTTCAGCTTCCAACTGCTTTTGCTCCGTTTCATAAGAAGAGCTGAGCATTTCATAACGATCATCGCTCAAACGGCCTGCAGCGTTATCCTCATAAATCTTCATGAACAGTCGCTTAAGCTCTTCAATCCGTTTTTCGCTTCTTTCCATCTGCTTTCTCAGCTTCAGGATTTCTTCTTCGCTCTGCATTTCCCGCATCTCATACATAACCTTTCGAAAATATTCTTCATGATAAAGAATATGATTGGTCACCGCCTGGATGTGCCGCAAAACCAGTCTTTCCAGCACTGCTTCCCGGATAAAGTGTCCCTTACATCCGTCTTTGCGTTTATTCCGATGGGTGCTACAGTCGAAGAATGCCTGATCCGTCCGGTAGTTGTTGGATGATCCGAATTGCATCCGTTCCCCACAATCCGCACAGTACACCAATCCGGAAAACTTGCTGCTGATTCCCGTCTTTGTCATTCGATGCCGCTTGGATCGAATCTCCTGCACCTGCTCAAACACATCTTCTTCAATGATTGCTTCATGGGTATCAGGGAAGATTGCTTGTTTCTCCACCGGGTTTTCACGTTGCTTCTTGTCCCAAATGGAGTTGGTGTAGGTACGGAAGTTTACCGTACAGCCCGTGTACTCTCTTCTTTCAAGAATCCTTGCCACCGTACTGCTTCCCCAATAGACGGGATTATACGGTGCGCCTCCCGGCGGATTCAATCCCTTCTGCCGTTTGTACGCTGTGGGATTCAGAATCTTTTCAGCAGTCAGCTGTTTTCCAATCTGCAACGGGCCCCTGCCTTCCATGCACATTTGGAATATTCGTTTGACGACTGCCGCTGCTTCCGAATCAATTATCCAGTGTTTGGAATTGGCGGGGTCTTTCATGTATCCATAGGGTACATTGGTCGTCAGCGGTATGCCCTTCTCGCCTTTTGCCTTGTTGACCGCCCGGATTTTTCGGCTGGTATCACGGGCATAAAACTCGTTGAACCAGTTTTTGATACCGGCAACGTCATTGTTGACGCTTACCTGGTCGGCTGAGTCGTAGTTGTCGTTGATGGCAATGTACCGCGCACCGCACTGTGGGAAGGTGTATGTCGTGTACAGTCCCACCATCGCTGTATTGCGCCCTAGGCGGGAAAGGTCTGCTCGTGTAATCAAAAGACTAAAAAATTATATCGCTTCCAAGAGAAAATCCCAGGTTGTAAGCCCGGGATTTTCTCGGCTGCGATCACGTCTGATTTATGCCTGTCTGGTTGCTT
>Ga0079305_1001265_pt1 | contig 35970 bp, 37 predicted proteins | sample LMS_cellobiose_e_FD_79183 | JGI IMG/M metagenome (GOLD analysis project Ga0079305, IMG submission 79183) | Rumen-fistulated moose microbial communities from Alaska, USA - LMS_cellobiose_enrichment | ecosystem: Host-associated > Mammals > Digestive system > Stomach > Rumen fluid ... | reverse complement strand
TGCAGTAATGTATGGAGCTGACCGGTACTAATAAGCCGAGGGCTTGACCTAGAATGGTTCGAGAAGACATGCAGGCGCTTGCTTTCCTACTTTCGTTACTTTGTTCGGTTTTGAGGGTGTGGAAAGCATCCTGAGTTGGTGTTGATTGCGGTGAGGGTCCACCCGTTCCCATCCCGAACACGGAAGTTAAGCTCACCCGCGCCGAAGATACTTGTTTGGAGACGAACCGGGAAAATAGGTAACGCCAACATGAAAAGAGACAGTCGAAAGACTGTCTCTTTTTTTGCTCATTTGCGTTTACCGTTCCACCAGCTGCACCTGATACCCGTCGGGATCGGCCACAAACCGGAACTTCGTCTCCGGATTGGGTTGGATGATGGGGGAGACCTGGTACCCGGCGGCGGTGAGCTTTTCCCCCATGGCTGTGATATCCGGGAAGGCGTAGCCCACGCTGACGCCCTGTCCCACCGTCTCCGGCCGGTCGGGCTTGCACAGCAGTTCCAGATGAGTACCATCGGGTTCGCCCAGCATGGCGATTTCGTTTCCATTGCCGAAGAACCGGGTTACCACAGGCAGGTCCAGGAGGCCGTTGTAGAATGCGATGCTCCGGTCCAGGTCGCTGACATGGATGGTCGTCCACAGTATTTTCATGAGAAGGACTCCTTTCGTGGGGATCGGATACCTTGGGGTCCCCTTTTTCCCTATGATACCACGCCTTCTGTTTCCCCGCAAGTTATTTTTGTGGGCCTGACAACGTGTGCTTCAGCGTCTCCCACAACTCTACCGTTTTGAACCGGAACACATATCCCGGCGTGTCCTGGGTGACCAGGCCAACCTCCCCCTTCGACAGTACGGCAGTCTGGAGAGAGGACTCACTCACCGCCGGCAGACACAGAGAGGGAAAGACCACGCACCACCAGTTGTGCCCCTCCCCGGACCCGATGACCACCCGGAGGGCCTGATAGGTACCGGCAGGCAGGGCAGCGTTGTCATAGACCCGGGTGGGGAACCAGGTATCCTCCAGAGCTACGGTCACCGGGTACCGGTACCCCTGGCTGCGGATCTCGTTCCCGGCGTGATAGGCCAGATAGCCCAGGTGGCTCCGCAGCACGGACGCCGCTTCCCCGGCGTCCGCCGCGCTGGCCAGAAGGGGACGGGCCTCCTCCAGCACCCGGTCCCGGACCGCCAGCTTCAAGGCCTGGTCTTCCGCTGAGTCTGAATTGGCCAGCACATGGAGGCGAATGACCTCTTCAGCCAAACGGTCCTGCTGCGCCTCCGCCCAGAGACAGGTGAAAACCAGGAAGATGAGAAACAGCGCCAGAAGCTGCCGCCAGGGAAACTGTCTGAGCATAAAAACCACCGTCCATACCTTGGAAGTTATCCAAAGTATGGACGGTGTTGTGCTTTTTTATACTTGTTTACACAGGGTGGGTCAGGAAAACCTCGCTGTACTGCTCCCGCAGAGCGCGGACCGCCTCGTCTGCCAGTTCCTTCCGGTCAAAGAGGCCAAAGACTGTGGGACCGCTGCCAGTCATGGCCGCGCCCAACGCGCCCATCTGAATCAGTCCGTTCTTGATCCGGTCGATCTCCCGCCGCTGGTTGGGGGGGAGGACCGCCTCAAAGACGTTGTACACCCGCCGGGCCACCTCGGTCAGGTTCTCGGCCTCCAGCGCTGCGATGAGACCGCCGGTGTCCGGCCGAAGCCGCTTCCTCTGCTGGTCCCAGGCCTTGAACAGCACCGGTGTGGAGATGTTGAAGCCGGGCTTGCACAGGACGATGAAGCAGTGAGGCAGAGGGGGCATAGCCGTCAGCACTTCCCCCCGACCCTCCGCCAGTTGGGTGCCTCCCAGGACGCAGTATGGCACGTCGGAACCGACCTTCGCGCCGATCTCCGCCAGAGCCTCCGGAGAGAGCCCCGCGCCGGTGAGCGTATTGAGGCCCCGGAGGACCGCCGCGGCGTCGCTGCTGCCGCCGGCGGTTCCGGCGCAGACTGGGATGTTCTTTTCCAGCACGATGCGGAGATCCCGGGGTTCCCGGCCAACGGCTTGAAAGAAGGCCAGGGCTGCGGAGACCGCGAGATTTTTCCCGTCCCGGGGCAGATACCCCAGACCGGATTCCGCCCGGACACCGACGGGAACGTCCAACTCCAGGGTCACCTGATCCGCCAGGGACACGGACTGCATGACCATCTTCATCTCATGGTAGCCGTCGGGCCGGGTCCCCAGAATGTCCAGGGTCAGGTTGATTTTGGCGGGGGCGGTGACGGTGCAGGCGGTCATTTGATCTTCCGGGCCTCCAGATAGAACCGCTTGTCGTGGGCATGGCCCATGGAGAAGGTCTTCCGGGGCAGCGCGCCGTCAAAGATGACGGTGGGGAACAGCTCGCTCTTGGCCATAGAGGGCAGAACGAAGCCGATGGCATTGGGCTGAGAGGCCAGACGGGCGGTGACGTCCTCCCCGTGGATATAGTCGATCTTGCCGCCCTTCTCCTCCAGGTACTTGTCCAGGAAGGTCTGGAGGGTGCCCACCGCCAGCTGATGGGTGGGGTTGGGGACGGTGACGTAGCCGCTCTCCTGGCCGATGAAATACTTGATCTGATGGCCCTCGCCCTGGCCCTTGTAGGCGCCGGGATAGGCGGCGATGAAGTCAGCCAGAAGGGCCTGGGGATCCACGTCGAAAAGGACCCGGTGGATGGCCTCAAACTCCAGGGAGTCGTCGTGGAGGTTCACCAGCTCCACCAAGGCGTACCGGGCGGGGTGGGTCTTCTGCTCCTCCGGGGACAGGGTGGCTTTGATCTCCTCCCAGCAGGCTTTGGCGGTGGCCAGGGAGTGGTTGCCGTCGCCCATGGCGAAGGTCAGCACGGGCTTGCCGGGGGCGTTGTAGAACTTCTCGAACCGGGCAGGGTCGGAGAGCTCGTCCAGCTGCATCATGACGGCCTTGGTCTGCTCGGGGCTCAGGCGGTAGCCCGTGACCCGTCCGCCCTTCTCCATGAGGGTAGAAATGTAGACCTGGTGCATTTTTTTCTTGGCATCGGCGCTGGCCAGGGGCTCGATGATCTTCTTGTCGGGGTCGTCAATGAGGACCATGATGTGGGGCAGCTCGATGGCGGCGCCCCGGCGGACCTTCATTCTGGGGGGGATCCGGGAGAGGACAGTGCCCTCGGTGGCCCGGATGGGGGTGCCGGAGCCCTTCTCGTAGTTGTACTCCTCCAGATCCAGCTTGCCGATGAGGCCCAGGCGAGTCTTGCCGTCGTCCAGCTGGCGCTCCAGGAAGAGAAGGGAGTCCTCCAGAGGACGGAGACGGCCTTCCTCCAGGTACTTGTCCATGGTCTGATGGATCTTTTCGATCTCCTCCTCCACGTTGGGGTCCTCCAGCTTGCTCTCGGGGAGAATCAGGCGGAGCGTGGAGGGGGCGTTGCCCACGTACTTGTCCACCCGTTCCCAGTATTCGGGCTCCGAGGTGTACTGGTCGCAGGCCACCACGGCCCACTTGGTCAGGCCGCAGTCAAAGGGGATCAGAATGTCCGCGGGGGAAAAGGCGCTCTTGCTCATGGTGAATTCCTCCATCTGTTCAAAAATTTTGGTTCCTGGACGGGGGGACGCAGGGTCTCCCAGTCGATTTGCTGCTCGTTGAGGGTCCCGGCCTGGGCGTCCAGCAGATCCGCGATGAGGGTGTTGGACAGCAGGAAGCCCTGGGGGGTGAAGTGCCACCGGTGGTCCGATTGCTCCGCCCAGCGGTGGCTCTCAAAAAATTCCAGACGGTGGGCGATGGGCTCGAAGTTCAGGCCGAAGGAGCGGCGGTATTCCCACTCCTCGATCCCCCGGAGGGTGCGCATCCGCAGGAGAAGGTATTCCCTGGCCTGCTCCCTCGGGGGGATGGACTCATATTCGTCGGTGGCCACGGTCTGGCCGGATTCCAGGGCCTCCAGGTAGCCGGTCAGGTCCTTGGGGTAGGCATACCGCACACCGTCCAGATAGGAATGGGCCCCGGGGCCGAAGCCCGCGTATTCCCGGCCCATCCAGTATTTCAGGTTGTGGCGGGACTCCATTCCCGTCCGGGCAAAGTTGGAGATTTCGTACTGCCGGAAGCCCGCCGCCTGAAGGCGGTCCACGGCCTCCAGGTAGAAGTCCGCCTGGCTGTCTCCGTCGGGGAGGTCCATCTGGTCGCCCTCGTCCACCCGGCGGGCCAGGGGCGTGCCCTCCTCCACCTTCAGACCGTAGCAGGAGAGGTGATCGGGGCGCAGCGCCAGGGCGGTGCGGATGGTGTCACGCCAGGAGTCTATGTCCTGACCGGGGAGACCGTAGATCAGATCCAGACTGAGGTTTTCGATCTTGCCAGCCCGGATGTCCTCCACCGCCCAGATGACCTGCTGGGGATCATGGATGCGGTGGACGCATTTGAGCTGCTCCGGATCCGCTGACTGCATGCCCAGGGAGACCCGGTTGACCCCGGCCTTCCGCAGACGGGTCATGGATTTCCGGTCCACGGTGTCGGGGTTACACTCGATGGTGACCTCCGCGCCCTTGGATACGTTCAGATGCCGTTGAAGGTAGCCCAAAACCTCCCGGAGACGCTTCTCCCCGTAATAGGAAGGGGTGCCGCCGCCGAAGTAGATGGTGTCCACCGTCCGCCCCTTCAGACGGGGGACCATGGACTTGATCTGGGAGAGCAGGGCTTTCTGGTAGCGGTCCATCAGCTCGTCTCCGGCGGGGAGGGAGTAGAAGTCGCAGTAGTCACATTTGCTCCTGCAGAAGGGGATGTGGATATAGACGCCCAGTACGTTCGCCATATCGGTTCCCTCCTTTTTCTCGCCCCGGGCCGTGACGGCCTGACGGGGTCTGGTCGATGCCTCTGGCATACGAAGCTATTATACGATTTTTTTGAGGAATACGCAAGATGTTATATGCCTTTGGGGGAAAAGGGGAGCGGGCAGGGCGGTTTTATGATAAAATTAAGAGAAGCTTCATGAAATCTTAAGAAAAGGGGCGTATGGTGAAGGATGATCGGCGGGATCGGACGCCGGAGAAAGAAGGAAGCGGAATGAAGAAGCGGATGCTGCTTTGCCTGGCGGTCCTCCTGGGCCTGACCGCCTGCGGCGCACTGGCGGGCTGTCTGGCGCCCCGGGACGGACTGAACCAGCTATGCGCTGACAGCGGCCTGGCCTTGGAGGACGCGGAGATCACATTCAATGAGGACAGCCACGGCGGGTTTCACGGCGACGGGACCCGACTGACGGTGGCGGTCTTTCCCCAGGCCCCGAAGGCAGAAACGATGAAGAACGCCGGATGGAGCCCCCTTCCCATGGATGAGACGGCTGAGACGGTGGTTTACGGAGATGCCAGAGGCACGGAAGGGGAGGACAGCCCGGGGGAAACAAGATGGGGCTCATTTTTCCCGGCCGAAGACGGAGAAACCCCTGCCATCCCCGCAATCGCCCGGGGCTATTGGTACTTTCGGGACCGACACAGCGATACGGAGACGGATTTTTTCGACCGCAGCTCCTTCAACTTCACCGTTGCCCTCTACGACAGCGACACGAACACCCTCTACTATGGCGAGGCAGACACCTGACAGGGCCCTTGCGCCGGGACCGGCGGGCGTGCTATAATCGACCCATCACAAGGAAGGGAGGCCTGCGCCATGGACCGGGAGCACATCCATGAGGAGCGTATTTCCGTCCTGCCTGGGGCGGTCCTGACCTACCATGCCTTTCGGGGCCAGGCCCATGCCCACCGCCATGAGCCCCGGGGCGGGTCCCTGGAGATCGACCACTGCCGGGACGGGCGCATCGGCTGGGAGATGGACGGCGGGTTCACTCTCTACATGGGCCCCGGGGACCTCTCCCTCCATCGGATGGACCGGTGCGCCGACTCCCTGCTGCGGTTCCCCCTGGGGCACTATGCGGGCATCTCCCTGGAGCTGGAGCCGGAGGCCCTGGCCGCCGCCTTGCCGGAGGACCTCCGCCGGGCCGGGGTAGACCCCGTGGGGCTGGCGGACAAGTTCTGCCCCGACGGGGGTGTGACGGCTCTGCCCGCCGGGGAGCGGATCGGCCGCATTTTCGATGTACTCTACGATCTGCCCGACGCCCTCCGCCCGGCCTACTGCGGGCTGAAGGTCCAGGAACTGCTGCTCTTCCTCACCCTGACGGACCCGGCGGCGGAAAAGGCCCTGGACCGGGTACGGTCGGAGCAGGTGGAGATCGTCAAGGAGGTCCACCGGGAGCTCACCGCCCACCTGGACCGCCGCCCCACCATAGAAGAACTCTCTCGCCGGTATCTGCTCAACACCTCGGCCCTGAAGGCCACCTTCAAGGCGGTCTACGGCCAGCCCATCGCCTCCTATATGAAGACCTGTCGGGTCCGGGAGGCGGCCCGGCTCCTGCGGGAAAGCGACGACAGCGTGGCGCAGATCGCCCGGTCGGTGGGATATGAGAGCCAGAGCAAGTTCACGCAGGTCTTCCGGGACCTGGAGCAGGTCTCCCCTACGGAATACCGGCGGCAGCAGCGGAAGAATCAGGAATAGAGCAAAAGGAAAGCGAGGAGCGTCACGCTCCTCGCTTTGTGGATGTCAGTGCAGATAGTTCAGCGGGTCCACCGCCACGCCGTACTCCTTCATGGCAAAGTGAAGATGGCTGGGGCCAGCGCTCTCCGAGATGGCGGAGGTCCCCACGGCCCCGATGACCGTCCCGGCCTCCACCGGGTCCTCCGGCTCCACGCTGACCGCTTCGTCCAGATTGGCGTAGATGCTCTTCAGCCCCGCGCCGTGGTCGATGGTCACCATCACCCCCAGCATGTCGTCGGTGGTGACGGACTCCACCGTCCCCACGGCGCAGGCCCCCACGGCGGTTCCGGGCTCAGCGGCGATGTCCAGGCCGTCATGGGTCCGCCAGTCCCCCATGGTGGGGTCGTAGGCGAAGACCTCCAGGCTGAACTGCCGGTCCACCGCCCCCTCCACCGGCCAGATATAGGCTGCGGTCTCCTCGGCGGGGGCGGGGGGCACCGCTTCCTTGGCGGCGGTGTCAGTGGATGGCTGCTGGTCCGGGACGGCGGATTCCGCCTGATTCGCTTCCCGGGCCTTCTCCGCGGCCTCTTTTGCCTTCTGGCTCAGAAGCGCCTCCTGCCGACGGACGGCCTCCCGCTGGTCCCCCAGCTGGGCCTGTCCGCTGACAGCGGAGGCCTCCTCCTGCCCGAAGCCGCCGGTGCGGACGGCCAGCAGGCCCCGGGTGAGAAAGAATCCGGAGATGCCGATGGCGGCCACGCAGAGGAGCAGGATGATGTAGTAGCCCTTGCCCTCCAGCGCGCTCCGTCTGCGGCGCGGTCTTTCGCTCATAAAACATTCCTCCCTGTGTCGTTGGTCTGGGTCCTGACGGAACAATCCGTCTTCGGATTCTATTGTTGACCATGACACAGGGAGTTATACATTGTTTTTCTATCCTGCGCCCATCGGGCACAGCGCAAGAGACAAAATGATGCTGCTTTCCGGAGAAACGCTCAGAGTCCGGTGCAGTCAAAGGCGGGGATATACTCCGCCCGGGCGGCCGCCTCCTCCTGGACGAAGCCCTCCAGCCCCAGGTTGGCCATATACGCCGCCGCCGCCCGGACCTCGCTTCTCCGGAGCCTGCGGTTGATCTCGGGATAGTCGGCGGCTCTGCCCCAGGGGAGATACTGGCTCATGAGAGAGAACAGCACCGTCCCGGGCGGGAAGGTCTCCGCGACCCAATCCATAGCGGCCTTGGCCTGGGTCAGCCGCCCGGGGAGAAGGAGATGACGGATGATGACCCCTCGGGTCATGATGCCCTCTCCGTCCAACTCATAGGGGCCGGTCTGGCGGACCATCTCCCGGATGGCGTCCCGGGCGACCGCCGGGTAGTCGGCAGCACCTGAGTAGCGACTGGCCCCCTCGGTGTCGGGATATTTGTAATCGGGAAGGTAGATCTGGACCTTTCCCTCCAACGCTTCTAACGTCTCCACCCGGTCATACCCGCCGCTGTTCCATACCACGGGCACGGGCAGAGGTTCGGACAGGGCCTCCCGGACCACGTGGGCATAGTGGGAGGGATTTACCAGGTCGATGTTGTGGGCTCCGGCGTCGATGAGTTCCCGGAAAATAGCCCGGAGCCGGTCTCGGGTCACCGGTTTTCCCTTGTCCTGCTGGCTGATCTCGTAGTTCTGGCAGAATACGCACCCCAGGGAACAGCCGGAGAAAAACACCGTTCCGGCTCCCCGGGTCCCGGACAGGGGTGGCTCCTCCCACCGGTGGAGAGCGGCCCGGGCCAGGACAGGCTCCGTCGGCATCCGGCACCGCCCGGCGGCCTGGGTGCGGTCCGCCCCGCACTGTCGGGGGCAGAGGGTGCAGCAGGTGGGATCGAACTTCCATGGCATCATCGCAAATGTTCCTCCACAATGTCCCGAAAAGGCGCAAAGGCGCTGGGGATGGCGTAGGTCTCCGACCAGGCGTCCCGTCCCGCCCAGACCCAGCCCTCGGGCAGCTCCGACCCGGCGGCGGAGACCACCCGAGCGGTCATGTGCCATTCCACGTGGGTAAAAATATGGGTCCCCGCGCCGCCAAAGGAGAGACAGTCGGCTTGGATGCCGTGCTCCGCCAGGAACCCCTCCGCCGGGGCTAGGTCGTTGGGATACTCCCACAGCCCGGCCAGCAGGCCCCGGTCGGGCCGCTTCCGCAGGGCCACTTGCCCCGCCCGGAAGATGAGAAAGACCACCCGGTCCTCTGCCCGCCGGGGCTTTTTGGCCGGGCGCACCGGGAGCTCTCCGGTTCGGCCGGCTTGACAGGCCAGGCAGAACGCCTTGGCGGGGCACCTGTCGCACAGAGGCGCGCCGTTGGGCAGGCACACCGTGGCGCCCAGGTCCATCATGGCCTGGTTGAATTTTCCGGGGGCGTCCAGAGGCATCACGGCCTGAAGGGCTTCCGTGAAATGCTTCTTTCCCTTGGCGGTGGTGATGTCGGTCCCGTCCCCCAGGATCCGGGCGGTCACCCGCAGCAGGTTTCCGTCCACCGCCGGCACCGGCTGGCCGAATGCGATGGAGGCGATGGCCCCGGCAGTGTAATCTCCGACCCCGGCCAGGGCCCGGATGGCGGCGTAGTCCGCGGGAAAGACGCCTCTGTGGTCTTCCATGATCTGCCGGGCGGCTTTTTGTAGGTTCCGGGCCCGGCTGTAATACCCCAGACCCTGCCACAGCTTCATGAGCTGATCCTCCGGGGCTGCGGCCAGGTCGGCCACCGTGGGGAAGGCGTCCATGAACCGGGCGTAGTAGCCCAGCACGGCAGCCACCCGGGTCTGCTGGAGCATGATCTCCGACACCCAAATCCGGTAGGGGTCCGGCTCCCGCCGCCAGGGCAGGTCCCGGGCGTTGTCCCGGTACCAGGAAAGCAGGGGGATGGGAAGTTGAGAGAGAGGGTCCATGTCAGTCCTCCAATAGCAGGTGAGATAGGTCCGGGGGGAGAGGGTCGGTCAGAGCAATCTCCTCTCCGGTGACGGGTTGGCGCAGGGTCAGCGCGGCCGAGTGCAAGGCAAAACGGTCGGGAAGCTCCGGCAGCTCCGTTCCGTAGAGAAAATCCCCGGTCAGGGGACAGCCCAGCCAGGCCATGTGGACCCGAATTTGGTGGGTCCGTCCGGTATCCAGCCGGAGGGAGAGAAGGCTTCGTCCATGTCCCCGCTCCAGCACCCGGTAATGGGTCCTGGCGGGCGCGCCATCTTCGGCCACCATCCTCTTCAGCACCGACCCGGGCTGGCGGGTGATGGGCCGGTCCACCACCCCTTCCGGGGGAGAGGGGACCCCTTCGCACACGGCCAGGTAGGTCCGGACAAGAATACCCTCCCGCAGCTGAGCTTGCAGTCGCTCATGGGCGTGGGCGTGTTTGGCCACCGCCATGAGGCCAGAGGTCCCCCGGTCCAGACGGTTTACCGGATGAAAGGCGGCAATCAGCCCCTGCTGCATATTGTGATGACAGAGAAAGTTGGCCAGGGTATCTCCGTGGTGGCCCTGGCTGGGGTGGACGGGGACGCCCCCGGCCTTACAGACGACGAGCAGGTCCTCATCCTCATACCGGATGTCCAGCGGACCCGGGACCGCTTCGATGGCCGGGTTCAAGGAAGTGTCCCCCACTGCCACCGACAGGATCTGTCCCGTCTGGACCCGGGCGTTGGTAAAGGTTCCTTCGCCGTTCAGGGTGATGCCCCCGGGGATGGCTTTGGCCCGGCGGACAGCGGCGGCGGAGAGGGCCAGTTCCCGGCGAAGGAGGGTATTCACTTGTTTGCCGTGGTGGCTGGGCTCCACGGTCAAAGTCAGTCGTCGCATGGCGTTCTCCGGAAAACGATAGTAAAATCGGGGGAGTTGTGGTAAACTAGGAGACAGGAAAGACCTGAAAAGGAGGGGATCTGCATGAACGCGATCCTGATCTACGCCAGCTGTTACGGCACCACCCGGCGATATGCCGAAGAACTCTCCCGACGCACGGGCTGGCCTGCGGTGTCCTTCAAGGAGCTGCCCGATTTGTCCGGCTATGACACGGTGGTCCACATGGGCGGGCTGTACGCCGAAAAGCTCATGGGCCTGGACAAGACGGTGAAGGCCCTGCCGGAGGGGGCGAAGCTCATCGTGGTGACGGTGGGCCTGGGGGACCCTTCGGTCCCGGCCTCGGCGGAGCGGCTGCGGAAGAACCTCAAAAAGCACCTGCCCGCGGGCCTGGAGGCGGAGTTCTTCCATCTCCGGGGGGCCATGGACATGGAAAAGCTGACCCTGCGGCACAAGATGATGCTCAAGGCCTTTTTCGCCGTGATGTCCAGAACCGCCATGGGAAAGGACAGCGACATGGGGGCGGCCCAGCGGGGTCCGGTGGATTACGTGGACTTCTCCGCCCTGGCCCCCCTGGCGGAACGGCTGAAGCAGTGATCCTATTCTACCACAACCACAGAGCAAAAGACAACCTGGTTCCGAACGGGCGGTTTTGTCCCGTTCGGAACTTCCTTTTGTCCGAACGGAAGGGCCGGGGCGGGAACCGTTGACTTTTTTGTAAGCGGTGGGTAACATGAGGATAACAAAAGACCCGACGCCGCCTTGGTTTTGCGGCGAGACAGAAAAAAGGAGGAGATCCCCATGAAAAAGACCTACAAAATCGACGTGGACTGCGCCAACTGCGCAAACAAGATGGAGACGGCCGCCAACGGTACCCAGGGCGTGAAAAACGCCGTGGTCAACTTCATGACCCTGAAGATGAACGTGGAGTTCGACGAGGGCGCGGAGCCCAAAGCCGTCATGGAGGAAGTGCTGAAAAACTGCAAAAAGGTCGAGCGGGACTGCGAGATCTTTTTCTGACCCTGCCGAAATCGGAAAGGAGGCGCGCCATGAACAAGAAACAGAAAACCATGCTCCTGCGCATCCTGGCCACCGCCGCCCTGATGGTTATCCTGCATTTCGTGCCTGTCACGGGTCCGGCCCGGTTTCTTCTGTACCTGATCCCCTACCTGCTCATCGGACACGACGTGCTGGCCAAGGCGTGGTATGGCATCCGAAACCGGCAGGTCTTCGACGAGTGCTTCCTCATGGTGGTGGCCACCCTGGGCGCCATCGTCCTGGCCCTGACCACCGACGGGGATTACACCGAGGCAGTGGCCGTCATGCTGTTCTACCAGGTAGGGGAGTGGTTCCAGATCTACGCCGTGGGCCGCAGCCGCCGGAGCATCGGCCAGCTGATGGACATCCGCCCGGACTACGCCAACCTGGAGGTGGGCGGCGCCCTGGAGCGGGTGGACCCTGACCAGGTGGAGCCCGGCACGGTCATCGTCATCCAGCCCGGGGAGAAGATCCCCATCGACGGCGTGGTGGAGGAGGGGACCTCCTCCCTGGACGCCGCCGCCCTCACCGGGGAGAGCCTGCCCAGGGAGGTTGCCCCTGGGGACAGCGTCCTCAGCGGCTGCGTGAACCTGACTGGATTGCTGAAGGTCCGGACCACCCGGGAGTTTGGGGAGTCCACCGCCTCGCAGATCCTGGACCTGGTGGAGAACGCCAGCTCCCGGAAGGCCCGGTCCGAGGACTTCATCTCCCGGTTCGCCCGGGTCTATACCCCGGTGGTCTGTCTGGCGGCCCTGGCTGTGGCGTTGCTGCCTCCGCTGGCGCGGCTGGCGGCGCTGGGCCTGCCTCCTCTGTGGAGCGTGTGGCTCTACCGGGCCCTGACCTTCCTGGTCATCAGCTGCCCCTGTGCCCTGGTCATCAGCATCCCCCTGAGCTTCTTCGCCGGCATCGGCGGGGCCAGCAGCGCGGGGGTGCTGGTGAAGGGAGCCAACTTCCTGGAGACCCTTTCGAAGACCACCTGTGTGGTCTTTGACAAGACGGGGACCCTGACGCGGGGTACCTTTTCCGTGGTGGGCGTCCGGCACAATACCATCCCTGAGGCCGAGTTGCTGGAGCTGACCGCCCTGGCGGAGAGCGCCTCCTCCCACCCCATCAGCCGGAGCGTCCAGGAGGCCTGCGGAGCCCCGCCGGACCGGCAGCGGGTGAAGGACATCCGGGAGCACAGCGGCCGGGGCGTTACGGCGGTGGTGGACGGCCGCGCCGTGGCGGCGGGAAACCGCAGGCTCCTGGATGAGCTGGGCATTCCCTGCCCGCCGGAGGAGACCGAGATCGGCACCGCCCTCCATGTGGCCGTAGACGGTGCCTACGCCGGGCAGATCCTGATCGCGGACCTGGTCAAGCCCACCGCCCGTGAGGCTGTCGCCGCTCTGACCCGGGCAGGGGTGCGGGAGACTGTTATGCTCACCGGAGACAACGAGGCCGCCGCCCGGCAGGCCGCCGGGGAGCTGGGCATCGACAGAGTATACAGCGGACTGCTCCCGGCGGACAAGGTGGCCAAGATAGAGGAATTGATTTCCGCCCGGACGGATGGAGGCGCGGTGGCCTTCGTGGGGGACGGCATTAACGACGCTCCGGTCCTCTCCCGGGCGGACGTGGGAGTGGCCATGGGGGCCATAGGCTCTGACGCGGCCATTGAGGCGGCGGATGTGGTCTTGATGGACGACGATCCCCGAAAGTTGGGGAAGGCTATCCGGATCTCCCGGAAGTGCCTGGGCATCGTCCGGCAGAACATCGTGTTTTCCATCGGCGTGAAGGTCCTGTGCCTGCTGCTGGTGGCGGTGGGCCTGGCCGGGATGTGGCTGGCCATCTTCGCCGATGTGGGCGTTATGGTTCTGGCGGTCCTCAATGCCGTCCGGGCGCTGTTTGTGAAAAACCTGTAACTGGAAGAAGATAAAAACCGGGTGTGCCGCGGAGAGGTCCCGCAGCACACCCGGTATTGTTCTTTCAAGGGGAAAAGCTCAGCTTGCCACAGTGGTGCCTTCATAGTAGGAGGGCTTTTCCCGATACCAATGGAACCCATCATCGAGATACATGGCATAGACCACGCTGCTGAAGCCGGAGGCGATCCAGCCCCGGGTGGCCTGGTCCTTGGGGTGGATATCCACGGAGGTCCGGGAGGATTCGGAATAGTAATAGGAGGGGATGAAGCCCCAGTACAGCATATCCGACAGAGAAGACCGGGCGTAGCTGCTGGCCTTGCTCAAATCGTCAATGGTGGGAGGCCAGTTGCCGTGCTTCACGGTGACGGAGATATTCCAGTCACAGGCATCCAGATACCGGTGAAGGATGGTGGCGTACTGCTCCACGGTGATGGCCCCTGTGGGGTTAAAGCGGCCGTTGCCCACGCCGTTGACAATGCCGTTCTCCGCTGCCCACTGGACGTAAGGAGTATCCCACCGGCCGGAGGGCACGTCAGAGAAGGAGGTGCCCATATAGTCATTGGGGTCCATGCCGCCGTTGAGGGTGTCCAGCCGCCCCAGCATGGTGACGAACATGGAACGGGTGTATGTCTTGTAGGGGGAGAAGGTGGTGGCGCTGGTGCCGTTCATGAGGCCCAGCTCATACATGAACTGGATGTCATCATAGAAAGGATTGTTGGTGTAGACGTCGGTGAAGGGCATACCGTCGGCCTTGGCGGGAATGATGGCAGTAGAAGCCAGGACCAGCACGGTCAGGATCAAAGCCAGAAAGCGTTTCATGCAGATTCCTCCGTTCTTTGTCTCATCTCACTGCGGCAAATGCGGCTGCCGCGGACCTTTGATGGTTTCAATATACAAGAAAATGCGGCGAAATGCAAGTTCGATTCGCCTAAAGTGGGAAAAAACGCGGGCCCAAGAATGGGTCCGCGTTTTGTGGAGAGATTGAGTATGACGTGCAGCGGAAAGATCAATTCCGCAGTTCATAGGTCCAGGTGTAGGTCCCGGCTGTGTTGCTGCAGAATTTTATATTATATTGGGTGCCGATTCTTGAACTGTCACTTACGGTCCAAGTATAGGTATCTCTCTTTTCTACGTTTCCGGTGGTACCGCCCGTTTTGCTGTTATTCTTTGTGCTGAAGTATTTTTCACCCTGTTCATTCGTAAAATAACTGCCGCCAAAGCCATAGATCCAGTTGTCGCCAAGCATAATGCTGCTTTCCGCACCGTTGCTGCTGGCAAATTCATAGTTTTCGACCCAAAAGTGCATCTCCAGCGTCAAAGACTGACCGGGATTCAGGGTAGCAGGGGGCTGTTGACATTCAAAATAGGCGTCGCAGTGGTAATAATTCTTTGGATCCTGGTAATATCCGCCGGATGCCTTGAACCGCACCATGCCGTCATATACGCCTTCATAGGTAATGTTCCAGTTATGGTATGCATTGTGGGTGTCGTTTGCCGGGGCACTGGATGAATCGATCAGCACCCATTTGGGCTCTGCAGTCTTACTGGTGATGCCTACGGTCCGGGTGGAACCGTCCCAACCCACTGTATAGCCAAAATACTCCGCCAGGTAGCGAATGGGTGCGAAGGTACGGTTGTTGACGATCACTGCCGCCGTGTCCATGGTGACGGTGCCGCCGTTCTGCGTCTTGTAAAACTGACTGTTAATGGGGAAATAGATGGTCTTAGACCCGTTGGAAAAAATCGCTTCCCGGGCGCTGTTGTTCCAGGTAACGGTCAGGCCCAGGGCCTCGCCCACGGCCCGCAGGGGCACCATGGTCCGGCTGTTCTTGTCGATGAAAGGTTGTGCGTCCGTCCATTTCACGGCGGTGCCGTTGACGGTGACGGTAATGGGGGAAGCGGCCATGGCCGTTCCTGTCATCGCCGCCAGCATCAGAAGGGCAAGCAGCAAAGAGAGAATTCGTTTTTTCATGATGAGCGCCTCCTTTGGTTCATATTTGTCAGGGAACGAAGCCTGCAGGGCTGTTCTGTTGGCTGACGGGAAGAAATTGGCACGAAGTGTGCCGTGAATACAATATATCATATTGTGGGATATCACGCAAGATATTTCTTTCCGCGCAACAAAAAACGCGGACCCCGCAGAGTCCGCGTTTTACGATCGATGGAATTGAATTACGCCAGCTTGGCCTTGGACATCTCGGTGAGCTGGGTGAAGGCGGCCTTGTCGTTGACGGCCATCTCAGCCAGCATCTTCCGGTTGATCTCCACGCCGGCCAGCTTCAGGCCGTGCATGAAGTTGGAATAGTTCATGCCGTTGGCCTTGCAGGCGGCGCTGATGCGGGTGATCCACAGCTGCCGGAAGTTGCGCTTCTTCTGCTTGCGGCCCACATAGGCGTAGGTCAGGGACTTCATGACCTGCTCGTTGGCCATCTTGAAGTGCTTGGACTTGGCGCCCCAGTAGCCCTTGGCCATCTTCAGGATCTTATTTCTTCTCTTGCGCGTCATCATCGCGCCTTTCACTCTAGCCATGGTATGTTAGCCTCCTATTCGCTTTCTGTCAGATTATTTATACAGGATCATGCGCTTGATGGCAGCTTCGTTGGTCTTGTCTGCGTAAGCGCCGGCGCGGAGGCCGCGTTTCCTCTTGGTGCTCTTCTTGTTCAGGATATGGCTCTTAAAGGCGTGGGCGCGCTTGACCTTGCCGTTCTTTGTCAGGTTGAAACGCTTCTTCGCGCCGCTGTGGGTCTTGATCTTCAGTTTAGGCATGGCGGGATTACTCCTTTGTAGAATTTGTCTCGGCGGCGGGGGCTTCGGCCGCGGGAGCCTGGGTGGGCTGCTCCTTGGGCTCCTGAGCCGGCTTCTCCTTGCCGCCCTTGGGCTTCTTGTCCTTTTTGCTGTCCTTGTTCTGCTTGCAGGACAGGAACATGGTCATGTGGCGTCCATCCAGCTTGGGCTCCTTGTCCATGGTCGCCACTTCCGCGCATTCCTCGGCGAATTTCTCCAGCAGGCGCTTGCCGATGTCGGTGTGGGCCATCTCCCGCCCGCGAAAGCGGACAGCGACCTTGACCCGGTTTCCGTCGGCGAGAAAACGCTGGGCGTTGCGGACCTTGACATTGAAATCATTGACGTCGATCCCCGGGGACATACGCACCTCTTTGATCTCCACGATCCGCTGATTCTTTTTTGCTTCCTTGTCCCGCTTGGTCTGCTCAAACTTATACTTGCCGTAGTCCATGAGCTTGCAGACGGGGGGGACAGCATTGGGGGAGATCTTGACCAGGTCCAGATCGGCCTCGGCGGCCTTTGCTATGGCCTCGTCAATGGGCAGGATGCCAAGCTGCTCTCCCTCGGCGGAAATCAGGCGCACTTCCTTGTCGCGAATTTCCTCGTTGATCTGATGAGCCGTGTGAGCGATGATGAACGCACCTCCTTGAAGTTATTGCACAAATAAAAAGGGATACCTTTACGATCAGAAGGTATCCGCACGCAGAAAACCAACACCCCTCCCGGGCTGCTGGCTGACCGTATCGACCCCTTCGCCCTCTGGCGGGAGGTGAGCAAGGCGGAACCTTCCTGCTTTATTGTACGGCTGATAGTATAGCAGACGGGGGAGGGGTTGTCAAGATAAAAATTTGTTTTGCCGCAAAGAAACGGCGGGGTGACCCGCCGCTTCAAATTCCGGGTGTTTCGTCAAATCTTCCGCCGTTCCAGCACCAGCCGATCCGCGATCATGGCGATAAACTCCGAGTTGGTGGGTTTCCCCTTGGTATTGGACACGGTATACCCGAAATACTTCTGCAAGGTCTCCAGGTCGCCCCGGTCCCAGGCCACCTCGATGGCGTGGCGAATGGCCCGCTCCACCCGGGAGGCGGTGGTGCCGAACTTCCGGGCCACCTCGGGGTAGAGGACCTTGGTAACGGCATTGATCACATCCATGTCCTCCACGGTCATGATGATGGCCTCCCGGAGGTACTGATAGCCCTTGATGTGGGCGGGCACGCCGATCTCATGGATGATGGCGGTGACCTTGGCCTCCAGCAGCTCCCGGGGGGTGGGATCGGGCTGGGCAGTGAGGCCTTCCGCCCAATGTTGGGCCGCCAGCAGACGGATGCGCTCGATCACCGAGGGGAGACGGCAGGGCTTGGCCATGTAGTAGTCCCCGCCCCGGGCCGCAACCTGGTCTGCGATGCCGCCCCGGGCAAAGCCGGAGAGCACCAGGGTGCGGACCGGCAGCCGGGACACGCCGTCCAGCACATCCAGCCCGTCCATCCGGTCCAGCACCAGGTCCATCACCAGGATGTCCGGCCCCAACTCCTCCGCCATGCGGATGGCCTCCTGCCCGTCCCGGGTCTGGCCCACTACCGTCAGGTCCTCTTCTCTGCCGATGGCCTCGCTGAGAATGGTCAGGAAATCTTCGCTGCTGTCGGCGATCAGAACTTTTTTCGTGTTTTCCATCGTGTATCTCCCTTTCAGAGGCTGGCCCGCGGACCGCCTTCCCCATGATCTTCTGGATTGCCCGTGTATTTCAACCGGTCATCCATAATTTATCATATTGGACCCCAAAAGACAAGATGAAATTGGCAAAAAATGGGAATCTAATTATCGCAAGTTTCGACGCTCTTCGACAGAATTGGGGAAATCTGGGAGAGGGCGGAGGAGCGAGAACCACCTGCGGAACCGGGCGGCTCCCCGCTGTCCCATCGCTGCTCTAAGGAAGGGGGGCGTTCACCTGTCCAGTTCCTTGCTCCAGGCGTTTAGCCGGGCTTTGATCCTGCGAATGGCCGCCGACCGGTCAGCTTTGCCCTGGGCCCGTTGGATATAGTCGCTCAGCGCGGCGGTCATTCGGGGCTCCGTCAGGGCAAAGACGGTGCTGGGGGGCGCGGCGGGGAAGAGCAGGATCTCCTCCCGTTCCCGGGCCAGGATGCCAACATTTTCAGGAAGCCGGTCCGAGAGTAAGATCAGATAGTTGGGGTGTGCCTTCATTCGTTCCAGTCCCTCTGCCAGCAGATCCCGGAAGGTGGCCGGGTCAAACTCCGGAGGAGGCTGGGGGAGAAAATCAGAGAGGGGGAACCTGCTCCAACCGACCTCCCGTGGATCGGGCAGGTGGAGAAGCTCGATGAGGGGCTTGTCTCGATCCAATCGATCCAGCAATGCCTGACGCACGGCTTCGCCTGCTCCCGCCAGGGGAGCGGACAGAGGCAGGGGCACGGGACCGGCCCAGAGAAGGGTCCCATCCGCGGCGGCCAGAGCCGTCAGCCGCTCCGCCAGGCTTCTCTGGGTCTGCTGCGGCTTGTAGATGTCCATCAGGGGACGGCACAGGGCCAGATAATTGCGGAATTCTGCCTTACAGGCCTCCACCGCCGCCTCTTCTTTGGTGTAAAGGTGGAGCATTCCATCGGTCTTTTCCTGGATGGAGTTGGAGAACAGGGCGGCCTTTCCCGGGGCCACAAACAGGGACCGGCGGCAGATGCCGTCCCGGATCCGGGGGCAGAAGAAGGGGAGGATGCGGCCGGTGAGGTACAGGGGGATCCACTGTTGAAGAGCGCCCAGCATCTCGCCCAGGTCCCGGTCGATGGTGTGGATGATGGTAATGGAGCCGCCCCGGGCCAGGTAGCGGGTCAGCAGGGCGCCCCACTGCTGGGCGAACATGGGGTCCGAGCAGAGCCAGTCCATGGACTCGTCGGAGAACAGATGCAGCTTCCCTGGTGTTTCGGAAGCGCACAGATCGGTGAGGAACCGTAGCACACTCTCCCGCTTGCCCTCGTCGCCGTAGAAGAATGCGGGGTCCCGGATGGGAGGGGGCGGGGCCACTGGCGCGGCGGGGGAGAGATCAGGCCGGGCGGCGGAAAAGCTCTGGAAAAACTGACCGATGGGCTCAGACAGGGATTCCGGTCCAGTCTCCAGCCACCGAAGCAGAATGGCTGCGCCCTGTACCAGGTCGGAGGGCCAGATCTGGCCGGGGATCAGCAGGTTGGCCGCCGTAGCCTGCTGCATGGGGGTGGTGATGGACCGGGCGAAGAACTCCGCTGCCGGGCCAAGGAAGGGCTGCCGCCGGGGCAGTCCCCGTTTTCCAGCCCGGACCCGGCTGATATAGGAGGCGTCATAGGAGAGAAACCGGCCCAGGGCGCTGTTGGAGGTGCCGGTGAGGGTCATAAGGAGATCCAGTTTTTCAGAGAAGTTCATGGTGGGTTCCTTTCGGCGCGGATTACGTCTTGCTGTCCTCATGATACAATGGATGCTTCCCACCGTCAAGCGGCAGAGTCCGGACCGGAGGTAGGAGAAAAAACAGGCGCAGGATAGGGCTCCCGCGCCTGTTCTGTCGTTGGTTCAGCCGCCCAGATAGGCTTTTTTGATCTCCGGACTGGACAGCAGCTCCTTGCCGCTGCCGGTGGTGACGATCTTACCGGTCTCAAGCACGTAGCCCCGGTCCGCCACGGACAGGGCCGCCTGGGCGTTCTGCTCCACCAGAAGGATGGTGGTGCCGGCGTCGTGGAGGCTCTGGATGATGTCGAAGATCTGCTCCACCAGAATGGGAGCCAGGCCCATAGAGGGCTCATCCAGCATCAGCAGCTTGGGGTGGCTCATGAGAGCCCGCCCCATGGCCAGCATCTGCTGCTCGCCGCCGGAGAGGGTGCCGGCGGTCTGCTTGTATCGCTCCTTCAGCCGGGGGAACTGGGCGTAGACCATCTCCAGGTCGGCAGCCACGCCGCTGTTCTTCTGGGTGAAGGCCCCCATCTCCAGGTTTTCCTGGACGGTCATCTGGAGGAAGACCCGGCGGCCTTCCGGCACCAGGGCCAGGCCCTGGGAGACGATTTTGTGGGCGGGGGTCTTGTTCAGGGACTTGCCCATGAACTCGATGGACCCGGTCTTGCTCCGCAGCAGGCCGGAGATGGTGTTCAGGGTAGTGGATTTTCCCGCGCCGTTGGCTCCGATGAGGGTGACCACTTCGCCGGGATCCACGTGGAAGGAAATGCCCTTAATGGCGTGGATGGCGCCGTAGTAAACGTTGATGTTTTCAACCTTCAGGATGGGTTCCATGCTCACGCCTCCTTCTGCTTGCCCAGATAGGCTTCGATGACCGCCGGATTCTTCTGGATGTCCTCGGGGGTGCCTTTGGCGATGATCTGCCCGAAGTTCAGCACGCACAAGCCCTCGCAGATGTTCATGACCAGGTTCATGTCATGCTCGATGAGCAGAACGGCGATCTGGAAGGTGTCCCGGATGGTGCGGATGTTCTCCATGAGCTCCGCGGTCTCCGAGGGGTTCATGCCCGCCGCCGGTTCGTCCAGCAGCAGGAGAGAGGGGTTGGTGGCCAGGGCCCGGACGATCTCCAGCCGCCGCTGGGCGCCGTAGGGCAGGGACCCGGCCCGGGCGCTTGCCAGATTCTCCATGCGAAAGATGGACAGCAGCTCCAGAGCCCGCTTATGGGCCAGCTTTTCCTCCTTCCAGTAGTTGGGCAGGCGGAGGATGCCGGAGAACAGGTTGTAGTGCATGCTGTGATCCATGGCGGCCTTCACGTTGTCCTCCACGGTGAGGTTGTTGAACAGACGGATGTTCTGGAAGGTCCGGGCGATGCCGGCGTGATTGACCTGGATGGTATTCATGCCATGGGTGTCCTTGCCGTCCAGCAGGATGGTGCCTGTGGTGGGCTGGTAGACCTTGGTGAGTAGATTGAACACGGTGGTCTTCCCCGCGCCGTTGGGTCCGATGAGGCCGGCGATCTCCGTGCGGCCGATGGTGAGGTTGAAGTCGTCCACGGCCTTCAGACCGCCGAAGTTGATGCCCAGGTTGACGCACTCCAGGATGGGGCTCTTGTCATAGTCCCGTTCAGGGATGAGGGCTTTTTCCCGGCGGGCTTCCACCAGCTTGGTCTTTTCAGACATGTCAGACCGCCTCCTTTCCTTCGTCTCCGTCCTCCGGCTCATCGGGATCCACAGGGACGGTGTTCTTCTTTTTGCTGAAGAAGGACTTGAGGGTGGGGTTATTGGTGGCCAGCATGACCAGGATCAGCACGATGGCGTAAACCAGCATCCGGTAGGTGGAGAAGGACCGCAGGGCTTCCGGCAGGATGGTCAGAGCGGAGGCGGCGATGATGGAGCCCATCATGTTGCCCTGACCGCCCAGGACCACGAAGACCAGGATGAGGATGGAGGTGTTGAAGTCGAACTTGTTGGCCACCATAGTGGTGTAGTTCATGGCGAAGAGGGAACCGGCGGCCCCCGCCAGGGCGGCGGAGACGGTAAAGGCCATGAGCTTGTACTTGGTGACGTTGATGCCGATGCTCTCGGCGGCGATCCGGTTGTCCCGGATGGCCATGACGGCGCGGCCGGTGCGGCTGTTCACCAGGTGGAAGACAACCACCAGCGTGATAAGCAGCAGGATGATACCGCTGGTAAAGGTGGCGATGGTGGGGATGCTCTTCAGGCCCATGGGTCCGCCGATGATCAGCGTTCCGTCGGGGTCCAGGTTGGTGGTGTCGGACAGGAGGCTGATGTGGAAGCCCCGGCTGTCCAGGCCCACGTAGAGGTTGTTGAAGATGCCTTTGATGATCTCGCCGAAGGCCAGGGTGACGATGGCCAGATAGTCGCCCTTCAGCCGCAGCACGGGGATGCCGATGAGCACGCCCACGATGGCGGCGAAGACGGCGCCCACCACCATGCCCACCAGCAGGCGGACCGGGGCGGAGGAGACGTGGTTGCCCAGAGCCACCGCCGCGGTGACGCCGGTGAAGGCGCCCACGCTCATAAAGCCCGCGTGGCCCAGAGACAGCTCACCCAGGATGCCCACGGTGAGGTTCAGGGACACGGCCATGACGGAGTAGGCGCAGATGGGGACCAGCATGCCCTTCATGATGGAGGACAGGCTGCCGGAGCTGTTCATCACGGTGATGATGACGAAAAAGGCGATCACCAACAGATAGGTGGCGTAGTTGAGAAGGTTGGTGCGCCGAGAATTCATGGATCTTTTCATGTCGGCCACCTCACACTTTCTCACGGATCTGCTTGCCCAGCAGACCGGCAGGCTTCACCAGGAGCACCACGATCAGCACGGCGAAGCAGATGGCGTCGGACAACTGGGTGGTGATGTACGCCTTGGCGAAGATCTCGATGACCCCCAGCAGGATGCCGCCCACCAGGGCCCCGGGGATGGAGCCAATGCCGCCGAAGACGGCGGCGGTGAAGGCCTTGATGCCGGGCATGGCGCCGGTGGTGGGCACCAGAGTGGGATAGGCCGAGCACAGCAGCACGCCGGCGATGGCGGCCAGGCCCGAGCCGATGGCGAAAGTCAAGGAGATGGTGGCGTTGACGTTGATGCCCATGAGCTGGGCCGCGCCCTTATCCTCGGAGCAGGCTCGCATGGCCTTGCCCATCTTGGTCTTGCTGGTGAAGGTAGTCAGGGCGATCATGATGATGATGCAGGCCACGATGGCCACCAGAGTGATGACGGAGATGGACAGCTGCCCATCAAAGAGGGTGATCCGGCTGCCGGTGGGCACGATGGGCTTGAACACCTTGGGGTTGGAGGACCAGAGCAGCAGGGCCGCGTTCTGGAGGAAGTAGCTTACACCGATGGCGGTGATGAGGACCGCCAGGATGGGGGCGGCCCGGAGGGGCTTGTAGGCCAGCTTCTCAATGACGATACCCAGGATGGTACACACGATGACGGCCAGGATGATGCCTACGATGGCGGGCATCTCGTAGCGGGAGGTGGCGAAGAAGCAGATGTACGCGCCTACCATGATGACGTCGCCATGGGCGAAGTTGAGCATCTTGGCGATGCCGTAGACCATGGTGTAGCCCAGGGCGATGATGGCGTAGATGCTGCCCAGACTGATCCCGCTGATCAAAAAGCTCAGAAAGGTCATGGATGTTTACCTCTTTTGTCTCTCATTCTCGTAGATGGTGTGGAACAAAAACGTGACGCGAAAGGGCCGCTCGCATCGGAAAAAGGCCGGAGCCCGGTGTTTTTCCGATGCGGACCGCCGCCCGGAGAAACAGCCCGGGGCTGCCACGGGAAGCCCGCGACAGCCCTCGGTGCCTGTCTGTTTTTACTGGTTCAGTACAGCGTCAGCGGGGGACCTTCGCTCAGTCCATACCCACATAAGCGCCGCCCTGGATGACCATGCCCTTGGGGTTCTTGGACACGGCGCCGTCAGTCCAGGTCATGTCATCGCCGGTCAGGCCGTTGAAGGTCATGGAGTTGAACTGCTCGATGAGCAGGTCGTTGAGGGCCTGGGCGTCCATATCGGGGGTGGCGCCGGCCTCAGTCAGAGCCTGGCAGATGGCGTAGACGCAGTCATAGCCGTCGGCGGCGAACTGGTTGGGGATCTCGCCGAACTTCTCCTGATAGGTGGCCACGAAGTTCTGGGTGGCCTCGTCCTCGGCGTCGGCGTTGAAGGGGGTCAGCAGCATGACGCCCTCAGCCAGGGAGGCGTCGAAGCCCTCCATGGTCAGGATGCCGTCCATGCCGTCCACGCCGAACCACTTGGGAGCGTAACCCATGCCGGTGGCCTGGGCAAGGATCAGAGAAGCGGGCTGATAGTACATGGGCAGGAACACCAGATCGGCGCCCTTGGTCTGGGCGTCGGCCAGCTGGGCGGAGAAGTCGGTGTCGTTGCCATCGGCGAAGGTGGTGTCGCTGACGATCTCCAGACCGCGGTCGGCAGCCTCGGTGAGGAAGGTGTCGTGGATGCCCTTGGAGTACACGTCGTCGTTCTTCCAGATGACGGCGATCTTGGTGCCCAGGGACTGCTCAGCGATGTACTGAGCGGAGGCAGCGCCCTGGTTGGGGTCCATGAAGCACATCTGATAGACGTTGTCCTTGCCGTCGATGGTGGCGACAGAGGAAGCGGAGGGAGTCAGGCCGAAAATACGGTCCTGCATGTTCAGCACGGAGGTGGCCTCAGCGGGCTTGGAGGTGACAGAGCTCAGAGAGATCTGCATGCCCCAGTCCTTCAGGGTGTTGTAGGCGTTGACGGCCTTTTCAGCGTCGTGGGTGTCGTCCTCATAGCGCAGCTCGAACTGCAGGCCGCCCATGGCGTTGATCTCGTCCACGGCGATCTGGGCGCCGTTCTTGGCGGCGTTGCCGTAAATGGCTGCGGGGCCGGTCAGGGGGCCGGTGCCGCCGATCTTGAAGGCGTCGCCGGAGGCGGTGGAGGTCTCAGCGGCCTCTTCGGCTTCGGTGGTCTCAGTGGTTTCGGTGCCTTCGGCTTCCTCGGTGGGCTCTGCCGTTCCGCCGCCGCAGGCAGCCAAGGACAGGACCATCAGGAGAGCCAGAGTCAGACTTAACAGCTTCTTCATGGTTTGGATACTCCTTCTTTTCAAAAGTGTTTGCTTGACAGTTTTCAAGCGAATGGTCAAACCAAAACGAACTGTAGCAAAATGCAGGATATTTCTACATTTTCTTGCATATTTCCCCTTCATTTCAGTTCAACACTGGAACATTATACCTGTTTTATCGCCAACTTGCAAGTGTCAATGCAACATTTCAATAGTTTTGCTCTTTCCGCTGAAATTCCTCCTCCCGGATTGGCGTTTTTGTCCATATTTCGGGAAGGGCTTGCACGAGGGGAGGGAGTGTGGTAGACTGAGGAGAAATCAAGACCGGTCAGCCAGCCGAGACAGGAGTGAGCCCAATGGAAGCCATGGAAGGTCAGATGGAATTTATCCGCAAGTTGCCCACCCCCAAGGAGCTAAAGGAGGAATATCCTGTCAGCCCTGAGGTGGAGGCCAGAAAGCTGGAGCGGGACCGGGAGATCGAAGCCATCCTGAAGGGGGAGAGCGACCGGCTCCTGCTGGTCATCGGCCCCTGCTCGGCGGATCGGGAGGATGCGGTGCTGGACTATATGCACCGGCTGTCCAGGGTCCAGGAGAAGGTGGCGGACCGGATCCTCATCGTTCCCCGGGTGTACACCAACAAGCCCCGCACCAAGGGCGTGGGCTACAAGGGGATGCTCCATCAGCCCGACCCGGAGAAGGGCGAGGATATGTGGGCGGGCATTATGGCCATCCGGGAGCTTCACGCCCGCATCGCCCGGGAGACCGGCTTCACCAGCGCTGACGAGATGCTCTATCCTGAGAACTACCGGTATCTCTCCGATCTCCTCAGCTACGTGGCCATTGGGGCCCGGTCGGTGGAGGATCAGCAGCACCGCATCGTCTCCAGCGGCCTGGGCATCCCGGCGGGGATGAAAAATCCCACCAGCGGGGACATTTCCGTGATGATGAACTCCATCACCGCCGCCCAGAGCCCCCAGAAGTTCGTCTACCGGGGATGGGAGGTCCGCACCAAGGGCAACCCCCTGGCCCACGCCATTCTACGGGGGTCGGTGGACCGGTTCGGCCGCAGTCATCCCAACTATCACTATGAGGACCTGCGGGGCCTGCTGGACCAGTATCACGCCCTGCCCGGCCTGGTCAATCCCGGTGTGATGGTGGACACCAACCACTCCAACTCCGGGAAGAAGTATCTGGAGCAGGTCCGCATCGCCAAGGACATCATGCACAGCCGCCATATGGACCCGGAGATCCGGACTTTGGTGAAAGGATTGATGATCGAAAGCTATCTGGAGGACGGCTGCCAGAACATCGGGGACGGGGTCTACGGCAAGTCCATCACCGACCCATGCCTGGGCTGGGACAAGAGCGAGCGGCTTATCTATGACCTGGCGGAGTTGGTGTGAACAATAGATACAATCGATCCCGCGGAGCGTGGCTTCGCGGGATTTTCCGCATCTGGTGCGGGACTTGACTGTTTCCTGTCCGCCCCGTATAATGGGAGAAAACACAAGGAGGGACCCCCTATGAAACTCTACACGGTGACGTACCAGGGAAAAACCTTTCCGGCGCTGGAGACCGCCCCCGGGATGCTCTCGCCCCTGCCCTATGAGACCATGAACGCCCTGCTCACCGACGATCCCGCCCACCGGGAGACCGTTCTGGCCCAGGCGGGGGAGGGGACCATCCCTCTGGGTGACTGCAAGGTCCTGGCCCCCATCCCGTCCCCCCGGCAGGATGTGATCTGCCTGGGGATGAACTACCAGAAGCACAAGACCGAGGCCGAGCAGTTTGATAAGGACGCCTTTACCCGGGAGAAGGCCCGGGCGGTGTACTTTTCCAAGCGGGCCAACGCCTGTCCCGGTCCGGGCGATCCCATTCCCGGTCATTTTGACATCGTTGACAGCCTGGATTACGAGACCGAGCTGGCGGTGGTCCTGGGAAAGGACGCGGTCCGGGTGGCGGAGGCCGACGCCTTCGACTGCGTGTTCGGGTATACCATCGTCAACGACGTGTCCGCCCGGAACCTCCAGACCGGCCACAAGCAGTGGACCTTCGGCAAGGGCCTGGACGGCTTCACCCCCATGGGCCCCTGCCTCGTGACAAAGGACGAATTTGCCCAGCCTCCGGCTCAGACTATCCGCACCTGGATCAACGGGGAGCTGCGGCAGGACGCGGTGACCGATGAGTTGATTTTCGGCATCCCTCACATCATCCATGAGCTCTCTCAGGGTATGACCCTCCAGGCCGGGACGGTCATCGCCACGGGCACCCCCGCCGGGGTGGGCATGGGCTTCGACCCGCCGAAGTTCCTGAAGCCGGGCGATGTGGTCAAGTGCTTCATCGAGGGTATCGGGGAGCTGGAGAACACGGTGAAGTGACCGGGGTCAAAAAAGAACAGCCAGGTGGCGTCGGGATCCGTTCCGGCGCCCCTTTTTTGCGCAAAAAAGGACCCGGTCCGAAGACCGGGTCCTTTTATTGGTTGTGTCAGAAGAAGTATCAGGGGGCTGAATTAGAAGATGCCCTGCTCCATCATGGCGGTAGCAACCTTCTCGAAGCCAGCGATGTTGCCGCCGGCGACCAGGTTGTAGCCCAGGCCGTACTTCTCAGCAGCAGCGGCAGACACGTCATGGATGTTCTTCATCATGACCTGCAGCTTCTGATCGACCTCTTCCTCAGTCCAGGCCAGACGCTCGGAGTTCTGGCTCATCTCCATGGCGGACACGCCAACGCCACCGGCGTTAACAGCCTTGGAAGGAGCAACGATCATGTTGGTCTCGTTCATCAGGAAGGCCAGAGCGTCGTTGGTGGTGGGCATGTTGGCGACCTCGATGTAATACTTGGCGCCGCAGCCGGCGATCTTCTTAGCCTGCTCCAGGTTGACGTCGTTCTGCATGGCGGAAGGCATGATGATGTCGGCCTTGACGCCCCAGGGCTTCTCGCCGGGGAAGAAGGGAACGCCGAACTTATCAGCATAGTCCTTAACCTTGTTGCGGTTGGAAGCGCGCATCTCCAGCAGGTAGTTGACCTTCTCCTCGGTGCAGACGCCGTCCTCGTCCAGGACGTAGCCGTCGGGGCCGGACAGGGTGATGACCTTGGCGCCCAGATGCATGGCCTTCTTGCAGATGCCCCAAGTGACGTTGCCGAAGCCGGCAGCGGCGATGGTCTTGCCCTCAATGGACTCGCCCTCGTGCTTCAGGACCTCGACGGTGTAATACACAGCGCCGTAACCAGTGGCCTCGGGACGGGCCAGGGATCCGCCATAGGACAGGCCCTTGCCGGTCAGAACGCCATTCTCGAAGACGCCCTTCAGGCGACGATACTGGCCATACAGGAAGCCGATCTCACGGCCGCCAACGCCCATGTCACCGGCGGGAACGTCGATGTCGGGACCGATGTAACGATACAGAGCAGTCATGAAGCTCTGGCAGAAACGCATGACCTCAGCGTCGGACTTGCCCACGGGATCGAAGTCAGCGCCGCCCTTGCCGCCGCCGATGGGCAGGCCGGTCAGGGAGTTCTTGAAGATCTGCTCAAAGCCCAGGAACTTGATGATGCCGGGATACACGTTGGGCTGGAAGCGCAGGCCGCCCTTGTAGGGGCCGATAGCGCCGTTGAACTGGCAGCGATAGCCAATGTTCGTGTGGGTCTTGCCAGCGTCATCGGTCCAGACAACGCGGAAGGTGAACATTCTCTCGGGCTCGACCATACGGCCAAGCAGGTCGACCTGCTCATACTCGGGATGAGCGGAGACGATGGGATCCAGAGAGCTTAGAACTTCCTCGACGGTCTGCACGAACTCGGGCTCGCTGCCGTGCTTCTTCTTGACGGTTTCGATGACGCTTTCGATATAAGCATTCATGACAAATCTGCTCCTTCGCATTAAATTTTTTTTATCCCCCCGAAGGAGGATGAAAAACACGTTGGTGCGGGCATAATGAGACCTTATGCCTCACATTCGCAACTGAAAGTATATCACGGCCCTCCACTAAATGCAACAAGAAATTTGAAAAACCCCCTACAAAATTTGCGCCATCCAACAAAGATTTCTCTGATCCGCTGAATTTGCAGGACACATCTGCCCAAGCCTGCAAAATGCCGCCGTCTGAGAGACGGCGGCACTGGATTTTCCAGATTTGGATGCAACTTGTGAACGAAAACCGTCAATTCCGGTGGAGGCTCTTGTCCACTGCAAACCGCAGGGGCTTGATGACCGCCAGGGTGACTGCGGCGCCGATGGCCACCTGGATCACGTTGCCGGGGATGGAGATGACGGGGGCGATCCAGTTGCCGTAAATGATGCCCTCTGCCACATAATATCCGCCTACTTTGATCGCAAGGGCCAGGACCATGGCAAAGGCATACCAGCCCATGGCGCGGTGCTTCTCAGCGATGAGGCCCACCACATAGCCCATGGCCCCCACGATGACCAGGGTGAAGGGAGCCCAGATGGCGAAGGGGGAGAGGAGGTCAAAGAGGGCCATACCCACGCCGCCGGCTATGGCGCCGGTTTTCCGGCCAAAGAGGATGGCGGCGATAAACAGGGGGATGTTGCCCATGTGCATCAGTCCGCCGTCCCCTGCGCCGGGAAAGACTACGTTGACCACGGCGGTGAAGACATAGACCAGGACGATGCACACTGCGGTGATGCACAGGTCCCTCACCTTGGCGGAGGAGGACTGGGCGGTCTTGGGTTTTGCGGTTTTGGCGATCATGACACTCGCTCCTTCCGGGGAAGCCCCCTCTGTTTTACTGAACACAGAATAACACAAATCTGACTATGCCGAAATCTCCAAATCAAAACTATTTCACAGGCCACATCTGGCATGCGGCAGGGCATGGTCACAGGCCAGATGGAGGATACCAGTTGTCAAGGCAGCCGGTTTCTGGTATGATAACCTCAATCAAAGGAGGTCCTGCCATGGAACACGGGGAAGACCGCTCCCTGCTGGAGCGTTTGCGGGCCCACGGGGAGGGGAGCTATCTCTCTCTCCACATGCCGGGCCACAAGGAGAATCTGGCTCTGGCCCCCTATTTGAAAACCCTGGCGGCCGGGCTGGATATCACAGAGCTGCCGGGCTTTGACGATCTCCACGCGCCGGAGGGGATCCTGGCGGAGAGCATGGGCCGGGCCGCGGCGCTGTTCGGCAGCGAGGAGAGTCTGTATCAGGTCAACGGCTCCACCGGCGGCCTGCTGGCGGCGGTCCGGGGGGCCACTCGCCGGGGGGACCGGGTCCTGTTGGCCCGGCACTGCCACAAGGCGGTTTATCACGCCCTGGAGCTGTGCGGCCTGGAGCCGGTGTTTCTGCTGCCCCGGACCGAGGAGACCTTCGGCTTGGCCGGTTCTATCACCCCGGCCCAGGTGGCCCAGGCTCTGGATCATTTTCCCGACGTGAAGCTGGTGATCTATCCCAGCCCCACTTATGACGGCATTGTGAGTGATACGGCGGGTATCTGCGCCGAAGCCCACGCCCGAGGCATTCCGGTTCTGGTGGACGAGGCCCACGGGGCCCATCTTGGCCTGGCGGAGGGGTTTCCCCGGAGCGCCGTGCAGCAGGGGGCGGACCTGGTGGTGGCCAGCCTCCACAAGATGCTCCCCAGCCTCACCCAGACCGCCATCCTCCATATCAATGGCGGATTGGTGGACCGGGCCCAGGTCCGGCGGCAGGCGGGGATCTTCCAGTCCAGCAGCCCCTCCTATCTGCTGATGGCCTCCATAGACGGCTGCGTCCGCCTTCTGGAGACCCGGAGGGAAGCGCTGTTTGCCGCCTGGAGCCGGCGGCTGAAGGAATTTGACCAGGCGGCCTCCGGGCTGACCCATCTGCGCCTTATGGGCCATGGCGACGAGTCGGGCAGAGCCTATCCCGGGGTGTTTGACCTGGACCCGGCCAAGATTGTGATCTCCACCCGAAACAGCGCCCTTTCCGGCGTAGAACTGATGGACCGGCTCCGGGCGGAGTACAGGATCGAGCTGGAGATGGCCCTGGACCGCTATGCGGTGGCCATGACCGGTCTGGGCACCGACGACGCCATGCCCCAGAGATTGGCCGCGGCTCTGCTGGAGCTGGATCAAAGATTCGGTCCCGCAAAGCAACCCGGAACGGACGCTCCCGCGTATTCTCTGCCGCCCCGTTTGGTTGAACTGGAGACAGCGGCGGGGGCCGGAGGAGAAGTTATTCCCTTCCGGGCGGCGGTAGGCCGGGCGTCCGGCGCCTATCTCTGGGCCTATCCCCCTGGCATCCCTCTGGTCATTCCGGGAGAACAGATCACCGAGGACCTTGCGGATACGGTGGAACGGCTGGACCGGGCGGGGGTCAAGCTAGTAGGAACCGGCGGGCAGCCGCCAAAGACGATTGCGGTGCTAAGATAATATTGTATATATAAAAAAACAATAGATAATCAGACAAGGCAGGAAGCATTTCATAGAAGAAGGGAGAGACCGGTTATGGATCGATTCTTGCTGCCCCAGGGAGCGGAGGCCGCCCTGATGCCCGATGCTTCATACAGCATCCCGGGCCTGTTCCTCTATTCCCGGTTGGTCTACCAGTGTCTGGACCAGGTGGAGGCCAAGTGCGGCTGGCGCATCCCGGTGAAGTATCTGTACGGGTCCCCCCAGGTCCTGTGGAACGGGGGACGGGTGCTGTTCAAGGACCACGGGGCCACGCTGGAGATCGTGGAGAAGGAATTGCAGGGAGCGGCAGACCGGGGGATCATGCCCTTGCTGACCTTCTCCGCCACCTCCATGACGGAGGAAGGGCTGAAGGACCGGCGGTGCAACGAGATCATGGGGGAGCTCAACGCGGTGAAGGGGGGCGTCATTGTGGTGGATCCTATGCTCCAGGCGTATATTGAAAAGAACTATCCCGACGTGACCATCCATATGTCGGTGATCCTCTCCACCTTCGCCGAAAAGAAGGCGCGGACAGCGGACTTCTACCGGGACCTGTCCCGCCGGGGCGCTCAGTACGTCCTCCACCCCGACGACAACTTTGACCTGGACCTGCTCTCGCAGGTGCCAAAGGAGAACGCCACCCTGCTCATCAACGAGCGGTGCGGCTTCGGCTGTCCCCAGCGGGCGGAGCATTTCCGATCCACCACCGATGACATGGCGAAGATCCTGGCGGGGGACTACGACCATCTCTCCCGATTCCTGGACCGCTGCCCCTACACCCCGGACCGGAAGCAGGCGGAGATGAAGGAGCGCAACGAGACTCTGTCCGTGGAGGAGACGGTGAATCTGTATCGTATGGGGTTCCGTACCTTTAAACTCCAGGGCCGGATGGACATCCCCTATGTGTTCTTCTTCGACTTCCTTCGCTTCGCCCTGGAGCCCGAGGCGGCTTTCCCGGGGGTGTATCCGATCTTCTGTTATAGTATTATGGAATACGAGCGGGAGAAAGCCAGGCGCAGAAAAGAGAACAACGGATAACGAACGACCCGTGGGACCGGTTCACAAGGTCTCACGGGTCGTTTTCTGCGTATGATGTGGTTGCGGTTCATCCGTAACCGTGGGTGGCGTGGCGCCAGTTGCCGTCAGCGTCCCGGACCAGGATCCACTGCCAGTCAGTATAGGTGGAGTTGGGTTCCAGAGAGCCGTCGCCGCCGCTCTCGTCCACGTCGAAGGTGGAGGTGAGGACGATGGCCTCGTCGGCGCCGTATTGATCGGCCCATTCCTGGAAGGCGGTTTCGTCGTCCCCGGGGAAGCCCAGCTTGGTCAGGGTGCAGCCGTCGAAGTTCTGTCCGAAGTACTCAATGACCGTTTCCACGGCGGCGTCAATGTCCTCTTCCGTATAGAGGGAGGAGTTTTCGTTCTGGACGGTCACGTTGATCCGCCCGCCGTCGGTGGTGGATTCGGTGTCGGACTCCTCCTGGGTTCCTCCGCAGGCGCAGAGGGTCAGGAGCAGGGCAGCGAGCAGGGTCAGTGCAATCCGTTTTTTCATAAGGGATTCTCCTTTCGGTGGTGTTGTTATCCTTGGCTTGGGAATTGCCAGTGGCCGTTGTCGTCCCGACCCAAATTCCACGCCCAGTCGGTGTAGGTCTCGCCAGGCATAAGAGATCCTGGCTTCACGGTAGAGTCAGTCTCAAAGCTGGAGAGCAAGACGATGTGGGTGTCCGTGGAGCACGTCGGGTCTTCGCGGCTGAGCCGCTCCATCTGCATATCGCCGATATAGCCGATGGAGCGAAGGGTACAGCCGTCGAAGTGCCGATTGAAATAACCAACAGCGGTCTGGATGGCTTCGTCGATCTCCTCCTGGGTGTAAATCTCAGATTCAGAGGGAAGGATGGCAGCATCGGTGGTCTTTCCCCCCCCGCAAGCGCAGAGGGTCAGGGCCAAGACAAAAAGCATGGTCAAAGCAAACAGTTTTTTCATGGGCGATACTCCTTTCCTGTTTAACCTTCCTTTGTTGTTCCGTCCAGGTAGGACGCAAAGGCTTCCTTCACACTGTCCGAATCATCACAGATGATCAGCACAGCGTATTGTCCCTGGGTGAAGATCTGGCCCTTCTCCACCCGGGCGGCCTCCTGAGGTCCGTAGGTCTGGAAGAGCTTCAGCCGGTCGCCCTTGTGCTTTTCCAGGCTGGCCTTGGCGTCGCCTACGTCCGCCTCGTCCTTCACGGCCACCACGGCGATCTCGTCGGCGGTGCCGGTGGAGGAGTAGGAGAGTAGATACCCGTCCACCTTCTCATAGTCGAAGTCGGAGAGATAGGTGAATAGTTTTTCGGCGTCGGACACATCGCTGGTCACCGAGAGCATATCCGGCAAGGCGGGGGCGGCCTCCAGCATCGCCTGCTGGAGCGCATTCATATCCGCGGAAGCCTGGGCCCCGCCGCCGGAGGAGCACCCGGCCAAAGCGGTCACGGCCAGCAGGGCCAAGGCAAGAGAGAGGATGCGTTGTTTCATATCAGAAGGTCTCCTTTCATCCCACGGCCTCTTCCACGAGTTCCGCTTCCGCCATGTCGCCCCCGTCATAATCCACGTCTTCCCAGTCAGGGGAGGAGCCGAAGGCATTTGCGATGGCTTCGTCGATCTTCTCCCGATCCTCGTCGGAGATGTCGTAGCCGTTTTCCTCGTCCTCGTAGCCGTTGATATACACCGCCAGTACGTACTCGTTGCCGGTCACGTGCATCCAGCGCCATTCCATCCACAACATCATGTAGTCCTCGTTCTCGTCCGCGCAGCTGCGAATGCCGTCCATCATGGTCTCCACGATCTGAGCGTGGGCCTCGTCAATGGGGTCGAAGGACAGGAACACTGAACCGGTTTTCTCCTCCAGAGCCTCCTTCACCAGGCTGGGCAGAGCGTAGATGTCCTCCACGGCCTGGGCGTTCTGGATGGCGTAATTATATTGTGTGCCCTCGGCGGCAGGGAAGAAGTCCCGGTCCCAGTCGTGGCCCTGGGCGCACATCTCATCATTCATGTTGAAGTTGGCGTAGTTGCCGGAGTCCTGATCAGAATAGATATCCACGTGATACCACTCATCGTCCAGCTGGACAAGGTCCCAGGAGTGATAGGCCTCGGTGTTGTGGACCACCATGCAGGGAATGTCCATCATCTGCATGAACAGCCGGAAGGTGGTGGCATAGCCCACGCAGACGGCATTGTGATACTTCAGTACGCCATAGGGGTTGTCGGCTTCGGCTTCGGTATTGGGGATGACCTGGAGGACGCCGGTGTCGTACTTGAGAGAAGTGGTCATCCACTGATAGACCGCCAGCTCCTTTTCATAGTCGCTCATGTCCTCGGTAATGATCTCCTCCAGAACATCGGAGGCCATTTCCAAGGTCTCCGTTTCCCGTTTGTCCAGCTTGCTGCTGTTTCCGGACTTGTAGGCGTCGGAGATGGGCACGGTGGAGCGGATGATATATTCGCCCATGATGCGCACATCGTCCTCCCGGGTTTCCCCGGAGGAGGCGCCTGTTTCCTCCAGGACCGCCTGCATGTCCCGGTGGGTCCGGACGCTGAAGAAGCAGCTAACCAGAACGGCCAGCAGGATCACCGCGGCCAGAACGATCAGAACGGGACTGGTCTTTGTCTTGGAAGCGGCCGGGCTTTCAGGTGTGGGGATGCTTTCATTCATATCCATTCTTCCTTTCTCTCAGAAAAAATTGGTTTGGAAAAAGTATAGGATCGGGGACCCGGAAAGTCAAGGCGGCGGCGAAAGGCTTAAGAAAGATTTAAGAAATCCGTTGCTCGAAGAAAGAAAACCAGAGGACTGATGCTGCCTCTGGTTTTACGTCCGTTCTGATCCCGGTAGCGCTTTACTTGTTCTCCTTGCTCAATTCCGTCAGATCATACGGCGTGGTCTGATAAACATAATAATTGAGCCAGTTGGTGTAGATCAGCTGCCCCGCCGACCGCCAACGCACCACCGGCGTCCGCAGGGGATCGTCGTCGGGGAAATAGTGCTTGGGGGGATGGATGGGCAATCCTCGATCCACATCCCGCAGATACTCCAGCTTCAGGGTGTCCCGGTCATATTCCAGATGCCCCAGGAAGAAGAACTGCCGGCTGTCCTCGGTCTTGACCGCGAAAACGCCCGCCTCGTCAGACACCGCCAGGACCTCCAGGCCGGGCACCTTCCGGATGTCCTCCTCCAGCACCTCGGTGTGCCGGGAGTGGGGGGCGAAGAACCGGTCGTCAAACCCCCGGAACAGGGGAGAGGACTTTTTCAGCACCACGTGCTGGAACACACCGAACAGCTTTTCAGGCAGGGTGTACTTGGGGATCCCATAGTGATAATACAGCGCGGCCTGGGCGCCCCAGCAGATGTGCAGGGTGGCGTGGACGTGAGATTTGGACCACTCCATGATCTCGCAGAGCTCCGGCCAGTAGTCCACCTCGTCAAATTCCATGTTTTCCACCGGCGCGCCGGTGATAACCAGACCATCATAATATTTGTCCTTGATCTCGGGGAAGGTGGTATAGAATGATTCCAGATGTCCCCGATCCACATTCTGCGCGCTGTGGCTGGCCATTTGCAGCAGACTCACATGAATCTGCAGCGGTGTGTTGGAGAATTTCCGGAGAAGCTGGGTCTCCGTAACGATCTTGGTGGGCATCAGATTTAATATGAGCAGATTCAGCGGGCGGATGTCCTGATGCATGGCCCGATATTCCGTCATGACGAAAATGTTCTCGCTTTCCAGCGTCTGTGTTGCCGGCAGAGAATCAGGGATTTTGATGGGCATAGATAGGACCTCCGTTTCAAGTTACGTGTTCATTTAATGTTATTTAAGGATAACACATTTGAATCAGAAACGCAACTATCCCCATAAAGCAAATAGGAAAAGGAGAAGAGAAAGGCGGTTTTTCCGGAGTAAAGAAAAATTTTGAAAAAATGAAAAAGGGGGTTGACAAAAGGGGGAAGAGGTGCTATTCTATCCAAGCTGTCGCTTGAAGCGAACGGGCTTTGAGAAAGCGGCGTGCACCTTGTAAATTAAACAAC
>Ga0079305_1001261_pt1 | contig 35998 bp, 33 predicted proteins | sample LMS_cellobiose_e_FD_79183 | JGI IMG/M metagenome (GOLD analysis project Ga0079305, IMG submission 79183) | Rumen-fistulated moose microbial communities from Alaska, USA - LMS_cellobiose_enrichment | ecosystem: Host-associated > Mammals > Digestive system > Stomach > Rumen fluid ... | reverse complement strand
TGCGATAACAACGGTCTTCCCCTCGAGCTCAAGCGTCACCGGGCAGGCGACGACGACGGCGTTCTTCGGCATCTTGCCGGAGAGCCGGATGCTGTCGTTGGACCAGAGGTCGTTATTATTTTGATTATTATTATTATTGTTATTATTCCCTTTTGTGTTCAGCGTGCTGGCGCTCCCGGTGATGTCCGCAGCTTTGAGATCGGTCGTCCCGATATCAAGCGGCTGGAGGTCGAGAGTGTCGGGCTGAACAGAGTCGGTCCCGACCGAGGCCGGCGCCGTCAGATTGAGCGACTTCGACGGGGTAAGCGCCTTCTTCCCGATGCCGCTTAAAGCGGGCGCGGCTGCCGGGGTGTCGATGACCGTCTCCGCCGCGTCGGACTTCTCTGCATCGGTCTGATCGTCAGGCTCCGATACATCGCCGGCGTCGGTGGCGGTGTCAGTGTCGGTATCGGTATCAACACCAGTGTCGGTGTCAGTGTCAGTATCGGTGTCAGTATCGGTGTCAGTATCGGTGTCAGTACCAGCGTCAGCGTCAGTGTCGGCGGACTCGTCAGCAAGCGCGGGCTCGTCGGCATCGTCGGTCGCGGCTCCGGCATCGTCGGTGTCGCCGGTCGAGCCGGTCTCGTCGGCCGTGTCGGTATCGCCAGTATCGCCGGTGTCGGTGCTCCCGCCGATGCTATCGGCGTTGTCGGTCGCGGCGGCGTCATTGTCCTCCCCCGCTTCGGCGGCGTCGGACACAGCCCCCCCAAAGGACGCGTCTCCGCCCGCCTCCGGCAGCGTATCCGCTATCAGCGTGGTAAAGGTATCGTCCGTATAGAGGTCGGCCACCAGCGTCTGGTAGACCAGCTCTTCTTCAGACTCCAGTTCCTCCAGCTCCTCGGCGAGCGCCTCCAGCGGCGCGACCGTCATCATCATGATGAGAGCCAGCAGCAAGCTCGTGAGTTTATAAAGAACAGCGCCTACAGCGTTGCGGCCGCGAACATGCTTCGCGTTTTCAATACTATTATTATTGAACACGTTTACGGCCTCCTTTCATCGATCATTTGCTCAGGTTTTGCCTCATTCCGGTTTCAGTATAGCGGCGGGGGCGTCAATAAATCCGTCTAAAATCATCACGATCACGGGAAAAATCCTCCGCAAGGCGAAAATTTTTTGTTTTACAGGTCTCAACGCTTATCTGACGGAATGGCAAAAGAAAAGTTCCGAAATATTCTGGTAAAAAATTCGTAAAATGTGTAAAATTATTGGGGTACAGGCCCGGAAAAGCACATGTGGCCCAACTAACAAAATACAAACATATATTAGCATACAACATTGTAGTATGCAACAATTTTTTTGCATTTTCAGCGGTTTTTTTGCCAAATCAATATTCGTTATCGTGTTAGTGCGCTACCCCGATATTTCGATAACACATCAGCGCGGTAATGTGCTGAACGCTTCGCGAGCCTTTCCCGCGATAATATCCAACTTCCAGTCGGACTCCCATCGGCATGGAAACCTGCCCGCTCTTCCCGCCTGATATCCGCCATCGCGCCGTGATAATACTAATTCCTGATTAAAAGCTTGAATTCTTCAAGCTTTTAATGCGCAGCTTTGCTGCGCTGAACAAAGCGAATGCTTTGTTCGGAATCAGTATTGCACGTTTTTTTTCAATGGGTGCAAAGCGCCCATCCCTGTGAGCATAGCTCACAGGGAATAAAACCATTTTAAATGTTTTTATTGAAACAGAGTCTAAGAGCAGTCCCTTTTATACTATGCCGCAGCCGACATTTTGAGGACAGTTATAAATAATAAAAATCATATTTATTATTTATAATATATTTGAACCCTTCTAATTCCTTGATTATTACTCACAGCTTGACAAATCTCTTTTCCCATGTTATGATCTACAAAACTGTTCCAAATAGTACACTTTTGAGGTGAGCGCATGGACGTTGCCGCCCTGTCTGAAAATGATCTGTCGCTGCTCTCCGGCTGCTTCCTGTTTCGAGACGCTGCGCCTTCCCTGCTCTCCCGCGCCGCGGGAGATGGGCGATGCGCCCTATGCGCCTACGAAAAAGGCGCCGTGATTTTTGACCCCGCGCATTTTTCGCGCGGGCTCGGCGTGCTGCTCTCCGGCGCGGTGCTCGTGACGAAGGGTCCGGCATCGCACGGCTACATGATGCGGCGGATCATGCCCGGCGGCGTGTTCGGCGCGGCCTCTCTTTTTGACGACGGCCCCTACGTCTCAGTGCTGAAGGCCGAAAAGCCGTGCCGGGCGCTCTTTTTCCCGCAGGAGCTCGTCGTGGAAATGCTGCGCGAGAGTCCCGAGGCCGCGCTCGGCTATATCCGCTTTCTCTCGGGGCGCGTGCGCTTCTTAAACGGACGCATATCCGGCCTTCTCTCGCAGAGCGCCGAGAGCTCCGTCGCCGGGTACTTGCTCGGCGCGGGGGGAAATCCGGTGCGCTGCGGCAGCCTCACGGAGATGTCGGCCCGCCTGAACATCGGCCGCACCTCGCTTTACCGCGCGCTCGGGGCCCTGGAGGAGCGCGGCGTCATCAAAAAAGACGGCAAGCAAATCGACATCCTCGACGCCGCCGCCTTACAGTCCTATTCATCAAACGGAGGAAAAATCACATGAAAAAGATCATCTCTTTACTGCTCGCCTGTCTCCTGCTCTTCTCTCTGGCCGCCTGCGCCGGGACGCCGGGCGGAGACAAGACCCCCTCGCCTGCCGCCTCTCCTTCAGGCAGCCCCTCCCCGTCGCCTTCGGAGACGCCCTCGGAAACGCCGGAGCCGTCTCCCGAAACGGAAAGCGTCTCCGTCGGCTTCCTCAAAGGCCCCACCGGTATGGGCGCCGCTTATTTCATGGAGCAGGCCGCCTCCGGCGAGCTGGAAGAAGCCTATGACGTGACGCTGGACACCGACCCCTCCGCCGCCGCGAGCGCCCTCGTCTCCGGCGAGCTCGACATCGCCTGCCTGCCGACGAACGTGGCCGTTTCTCTCTATAATAAGACGGGCGGCAAGGTGCGCGTCGCCGCGATCAACACCCTGGGCGTCCTGTATATCCTCGAAAAGGGCGACTCGGTGAAGTCCGTATCCGATCTGTCGGGCAAAACGATCTACGCCACCGGCCAGGGCTCCAATCCCGAATATGTGCTGCGCTACATCCTCACGGAAAACGGCCTTACGCCGGATGAGGACGTGACGCTGGAATTTCTCGCCTCCGACGAGCTCACGACGCGCATGGCCGCGGGCGAACTGGACCTCTGCATGCTGCCCGTCCCGGCGGCGACGACCGTGCTCGCCAAAAACCCGGACGTGCGCGAGGCGCTCGACCTCACGCAGGAGTGGGACGCCGTCTCTCACGACGGCAGCATCCTGACGCAGGGCTGCGTCGCCGTCTCGGGAAACGTCACCGACGAGCAGATTTCCGCCTTCCTCGCGGCGTATAAAGAGTCCGCCGACTTCATGACCGACCCGCAAAATCTCGACGAGGCGGCCGCGCTTGCCGAAAAGCACGGCATCGTCGGCGCCGCCGCGATCGCCAAGGCCGCCATGAGTAAGTGCGGCATCACCCTCATCACCGGGGCCGACGAGCTGCGCGAGCTGCTTTCCGGCTACTTTGCCGTCCTCTACGCCGCCGACCCGACCTCCATAGGAGGCTCCATACCCGATGACGGATTCTACTGGGAAGCGTGACCGGCTGCTGAAAAATCTCGCGGCGCTCGTCTTCTGGGTCGCCGTCTGGACAGCCGCGGCGGCGCTCACACAGTCCGAGCTCATCCTGCCCGGGCCGCCGGCCGTGCTGCGGACGCTTTTGTCGCTCGTGCAAAGCGGCGACTTCTGGCTCTCGGCTTTGTTCTCGCTGCTGCGCATCTTCGGCGGCTTCGCCGCGGGGCTCGCGCTCGGCACGATATTGGCCGCCGCGGCCGGGCGCTGGACCGCCGCGGATACGCTTATCTCCCCGATGATGCGCGTCGTGCGCTCGACGCCGGTGGCGTCCTTCATCATCCTCGCGCTTTTATGGATCGGCCGGACGTACGTCCCGCTCTTCATCGCCGCGCTGATGGTCATGCCCGTCGTGTTCGGCGCGGTGACGACGGCGGCGGGAAGCGTCGACGCCGGTATCCTCGAAATGGCGCGCGCTTACCGCTTTTCCCCGTTTAAAAAGCTGCGTCTCATCTATATCCCCTCGGCCTATCCCGCGTGGCGCTCCGCCGCCATCACCGCCATGGGCCTCGCGTGGAAGGCCGGCGTCGCGGCGGAGGTGCTCTGCCAGCCGAAAACGGCCATCGGTACCGAGCTGTATTACTCCAAGCTGTACCTTGAGACGCCGTCGCTCTTTGCGTGGACGGCGGTCGTGGTCCTGTTGAGCTTCCTGCTGGAGCGGCTGTTCGCGCGGCTCGCCGGGGAGAGGAGGCGGCCGTGATACGGTTTCAAAATGTGTCCTTCGCCTTCGGCGACACGCCGGTCTTCGAGGGCCTGACGCTCGACATCCCGCCGAAATGCGTGCTGAAGGGGCCTTCGGGCCGCGGGAAAACCACCCTTCTGCGCCTCGCGGCCGGGCTTTTGCGCCCGCAGGCGGGTACGATCACCGGCGCGCCGGAAAAAATCGCCTTTCTCTTTCAGGACGACCGGCTGATGCCCTGGCTGACAGCGGAGGAAAACGTGGCCGCCGTCCTCCCGAAGGAGAGGCGGCACGAGGCGGCCGCTTGGCTCCGGCGCGTGGAGCTCGCCTCGCTGCCGGACGCCCGCCCCGACGAAATGTCCGGCGGGCAGAGAAGACGCGTCGCGCTCGCGCGGGTGCTCGCTTACGGCGGCGAACTGCTCCTGCTCGACGAGCCGTTCAAGGGGCTCGACCCCGCCCTCACCGAGCGGATGGCCGCGCTCGTCCTCGAAAGCGGCGCCGATATCCTGATGGCCTCACATGCAGAACGGGAGGCCGCCCTCATCGGCGGGGAGGTCATAGATCTACAGTGAAGGGGCCTGGCGCAAAGCACCAGGCCCCTTGTGTTTTTGCAGCGCTATTCTCCCTTTATGCAGCGCGCCGCCGCCTCGGCGCATTTGAGGCCGTCCACCGCCGAGGACATGATGCCGCCGGCCCAGCCGCCGCCCTCTCCGCAGGGAAAAAGGCCGCGGACATTCGATTGCATCGTCTCGTCCCGCACGATCCTCACGGGGCTGGAGGAGCGCGTCTCGACCGCGGTGAGCACCGCGTCGGGCGACGCAAAACCGCGTATCTTTTTCTCCATCTCCGGCAGCGCGGCATAAAGCGCCTCGCACAGAAACTTCGGCAGCACGTCCCACAGATTGCAGAACCTGACGCCCGGCTTATACGACGGCGCGACCTTCCCCGCCGCTTTAGTCGGGCGCCTTCGGAGGAAATCCCCCACCGTCTGCGCGGGCGCGCGGCCGTCGCCGCCGCCGGAAGCGAACGCCTTCCGCTCCAACGATTCCTGAAACTCCATCCCGCCGAAAAGGCCGTCAAAGTCCTCCGGCGCGACGGAGACGAGCAGACCGCCGTTGCAGTTTTCCCCGGCGCGGGCCTTCTCGCTCATGCCGTTCGTGACGACGCCGCCCTGCTGTGAGGCCGCGGCCACCACGCGCCCGCCGGGGCAGACGCAGAAGGTGAAGACGCCGCGCCCGTCTTTTGTATGGACGGCCAGCTTGTAGCCCGACGCAGGGAGCGTCCCGAGGGTCGCCGCCTCGCCGTACTGCGCCCGGTCTATATCCGCCTGCCGGTGCTCGATGCGCACGCCGACGGCGAAGGGCTTCGCCGCGAGCTCGGCCCCGCACTCATGCAGCATCCGGAAGGTGTCGCGCGCGGCGTTTCCCAGCGCGAGGAGGAGCGTCCGGCAAGGGAGCTCATATTCCCCCTCCGGCGCGGAAACGCGCACGGCCCTTATGCCGCCGTCCTCCGTCTCCAGCGCGACGAGTTTATGTTCAAAGCGTATATCGCAGCCAAGCGTTAAAAGCCGCTCGCGCATGTTTTTCACGACGAGACGGAGCTTGTCCGTCCCGATATGGGGCTTCGCGTCGTAAAGGATATCCTCCGGCGCGCCGAATTCGACAAAGCGTTCGAGCACGTAGGGGATGCGCGCGTCGCTTATGCCGGTATTCAGCTTGCCGTCGGAAAACGTGCCCGCGCCGCCCTCGCCGAACTGGACGTTGGAGGTCTCGTCGAGCTCGCCGGTCGCCCAGTAGCGCTCCACGTCCTCCTGCCGCCGCTCCACCGGCCGCCCGCGCTCGAGGATAATGGGCGGCGCGCCCGCCTCGGCGAGCGAGAGCGCCGCGAAAAGCCCGGCCGGCCCCATCCCGCAGACGACGGGGCGGTCCTCCGCCCGGAGCGCAGAAAACGGGAAGCGCCAGACCTTTTTCTCATACGGCGCGACTTTTTTTAAGCCTTTTTCCAATATGGCGTCCTCGTTTTCCGCGCGCACCGCCGCCGTGCAGATAAAATGCACGTCGCCCTTGCGCCGCGAATCGAGCGACAGGCGCAGAGGCGCGGCCGAGAGCAGCGCCCGTTCGGGAACGCCCAGCGTTTTCGCGCATATTTCCCGGAGCGCCTCGAGGCCGCGCTCCGGCGGCAGCCTTAACCCTGTCAGCTTCAGCAAGACGGCCCCCTCCTTTTCCTGTTTTTTCTCATACTATCACGGAAAAAAGCCCCCGTAAAGCATTGACCGGGGTTTTATCCTTTGATATAATATTTTTTATCGTTTTCAAAGAAGGGATATTTATGCAGATGATGCAGAAACAGAGAAAAACGGCCGCCATGGACGGCAACGAGGCGGCGGCGCACGTCGCTTACGCGTTTACCGAGGTCGCGGCCATTTACCCGATAACGCCCTCGTCCCCGATGGCGGAAAAGACCGACGAATGGGCGGCGGCCGGGCGGAAAAACCTTTTCGGCCAGCCGGTCCGGCTCATCGAGATGCAGTCCGAGGCGGGCGCCATCGGCGCCGTGCACGGCGCGTCCGAATCCGGCGCGCTCGCGGCCTCGTTCACGTCGTCGCAGGGGCTCATGCTGATGATCCCGACGATGTACCGCATCTCCGGCACGCGCCAGCCCGTCGTGCTCCAGGTCGCGTCCCGCACCGTCGGCACGCACGCGATGTCCATTTTCGGCGACCACTCCGACGTGATGAACTGCCGCTCGACCGGCTTTGCGATGCTCTCCTCGGGGAGCGTGCAGGAGGTCATGGACCTCGCCGCCGTGGCGCATCTTGCGGCGATAAAGTCCCGCGTTCCGTTCATCCACTTTTTCGACGGCTTCCGCACCTCGCACGAGATTCAGAAGGTCGAGGTCATGGACTATGAGGAGCTGCGGCCGCTTTTGGACCTTGACGCCGTGAAATTCCACCGCGACTCGGCGCTCAACCCCGAGCATCCGACGCTCCGCAACACGGTGCAGAACCCCGACGTCTACTTTCAGGTGCGCGAGGCGAACAACCGCTTCTACGACGCGCTCCCGGACACCGTCGAACACTACTTCGGCGAGATAAACAAGATCACCGGCCGGAATTACAAGCTCTTTGACTACTACGGCGCGCCCGACGCCGAGCGCGTCATCGTCGCCATGGGCAGCGTCTCCGGCACGATCATGGACACCGTCGATTTCTTAAACGCGAAGGGCCACAAGGTCGGCTACGTCCAGGTGCGCCTCTTCCGGCCGTTTTCCGTCGAGCGGCTGCTCGCCGCCATCCCCGAGACGGCGGAGCGCATCGCCGTCCTCGACCGCTGCAAGGAGCACGGCGCCGTCGGCGAGCCGCTTTACGAGGACGTGCGCAGCGCGTTTTACGGCTCCGGCCGCTCCCCGCTCATCGTTGGCGGACGCTACGGCCTCTCCTCCAAGGACACCGACCCCGTGCAGATCGCGGCGGTGTTCGACAACCTCAAAAAAGACGAGCCGCTCGACCATTTTTCCGTCGGCATCGAGGACGACGTGACGTTCCGCTCCCTGCCGCTCGGCAAGCCGATCGACACCGAGGCGGAGGGCACGATCTGCTGCAAGTTCTGGGGCCTCGGCTCCGACGGCACGGTCGGTGCGAACAAAAACTCCATCAAGATCATCTCCGACCATACGCCGTATTTCGCGCAGGCGTATTTCGAATACGATACGAAAAAATCCTTCGGCATCACGAAGTCGCACCTGCGCTTCGGCAAGTCTCCGATCCGGGCGACGCACCTCGTCAAGAGCGCGGACTTCATCGCCTGCCACAACCAGTCATATCTCGGCAAGTACGACATGATCACCGAGCTGCGCGACGGCGGCACCTTCCTCCTTAACACCGAGTGGCCGGAGGAGGAGCTCTCCGAGCGCATCCCGGCGGACGTACGCGCCTATATCGCCGACCATGCCATAAACTTCTACATCATCGACGCGAACGCCATTTCCGTAAAACTCGGCCTCGGCACGCACGCGAACATGGTGCTCCAGTCGGCGTTCTTCGGGCTCTCCGGCGTCATCCCGGCCTCCGAGGCCATCGGCTATATGAAGGACGCGGCCAGAAAAACCTACGCCAAAAAGGGCGACAAGATCGTGGACATGAACCTCGCCGCCATCGACGCCGGCATAGACGGCGTCAAAAAGGTCACCGTGCCGGACGAATGGAGGACCGCCGTCGCTTCCCCCGCCCCGGCGCGCAAACCCGTGCCGAAATTCATCAGCGATATTCTGGAGCCGATCAACGCGCAGAAGGGGGACGCTCTCCCCGTCTCCACCTTCATCGGCTATGAGGACGGCACGATGCCCATGGGCACCTCCGCGTATGAAAAGCGCGGCATCGCGGCGTTCATCCCCGTATGGGAGCCGCAAAAATGCCTCCAGTGCAACATGTGTTCCTACGTCTGCCCGCACGCGGTCATCCGGCCCTACCTCTTAAACGAAGCCGAGGCCGCCGCCGCGCCCGAGGGCTTCACCCACGCCCCCGCGAAGGGCAAGGCCGCCGAGGGATTGCGGTACGCCATCCAGATCAGCAACCTCGACTGCACCGGCTGCGGCTCCTGCGCGTCGGTCTGTCTCGCCAAAGACAAGGCCCTCACGATGAAGCCCGCCTCCGAGGTCGAGTACCGCGAGGCGTGCTGGGAATACACGGACAAAATTTCCGAAAAGACCGGCGTCTTCTCCCCGCTCACGGTAAAAGGCAGCCAGTTTATTAAGCCGCTCGTCGAATTTTCCGGCGCGTGCGCCGGCTGCGGCGAAACGCCGTACGCGAAGCTCCTGACCCAGCTCTTCGGCGACAGGATGTACTGGGCCAACGGCACCGGATGCAGCCAGGCGTGGGGCGCCTCCATGCCGTGCGTGCCGTACACGACGAACAAGGACGGCCGCGGCCCCGCGTGGTCGAACTCTCTCTTTGAAAACAACGCCGAATTTGCGCTCGGCATGTGTCTCGCCGTGCGGCAGCAGCGCGAGAATATCCGCATGAAGCTGACGGAGCTTCGAGCCCTCGTCTCCGGCGACCTCGCCGCCGCCGTCGACACTTGGCTCGACGGCTACTTCAGCCCCGAAAATTCCCGCCGGGCGGCCGACGCGCTCCTGCCCATCCTCGAAAAGGCCGACCTCACCGGCAGAGCCGGCGAGCTGAAAGGGCAGATACTCGCGCGCCGCGATCAGCTCGCGAAAAAGTCCGTCTGGATGTACGGCGGCGACGGCTGGGCGTACGATATCGGCTACGGCGGCCTCGATCACGTCTTCGCGCAGAACGAGGATATCAACGTCTTCGTCATCGACACCGAGGTCTATTCCAACACCGGCGGTCAGGCGTCGAAGGCGACGCCGCTCGGCGCGTCGGCGCAGTTCACGTCCTCCGGCAAGCGCAGCTCGAAAAAGGACCTCGGCCGCCTGATGATGGCTTACGGCACCGTCTACGTGGCGCAGGTCGCCATGGGCGCGGACCCGGCGCAGCTCATAAAGGCCCTCAAGGAGGCCGACGAGTTCCCGGGCCCCTCCCTCGTCATCGGCTATACGCCGTGCATCTCCCACGGCATCAAGCTCGGCATGGCGAACGCGCAGGAGGAGATGAAGCGCGCCGTGCAGTCCGGCTACTGGCATCTCTACCGCTACGACCCGAGGAAGGGCGACAAGGCGTTCACGCTCGACTCCAAGGAGCCCAGCATGTCCTTCCAGGACTTCCTCGACGGCGAGGTGCGCTACGCCTCCCTCAAAAAGACCTTCCCCGAAAACGCCAAAACGCTCTTCGCCCGCGCCGAAAAAGAGGCAAAGGAGAAATACGAGGCGTATAAGAAGCTGGAAGGCTGAAAACGATACTAAATAAAATATAAGAGGACAGGTTCTTTGTTCTATATTGGGTTAGAACAAAGAACCTGCCTTTTTTCGGAATTGTCAATTATTTTTTGTTCGGAAAAGAGCTGCAATTTTTCCTAAAACGCTAATTGCCTCATCATCAGAATATTTATTCTTGATGATACTACCTCCCACCAAAAGAAGTGTTATCGCTACACCAATTAATAATACGCCTACTGTCATTTTAATTCTCCTTTCATTTTTCTCCCCTGTGCTTCTTTCCTAATCGTACCTATCTTCTTGTCGCTTCTGGTATCTCTGCCGTTTTTGTTGCGGATGGTGCCGGGCGGAAGCCCGTGCTTTTTCTCAAAGGTCCCCACCCTGCAATCACTTCGCGTTTGTCTCAACATCAACCGCCTCCTTTTGGCCGCTTTTGAACACTGATATGTTTTCGATGCCAATCTCCTTGGAAAACTCCCGGAATTGATTCATTTTCTCGATGAATCTGCATGTTTGGACATGCAACTGGATGTTTTTCATATCTACCTCCTTCACTTATTCTCTTGTCTTCCTTTCGACTATATTGTATAATTCTGGCAGAAGATAATAAACAGCAGTACTTCCGAGATAATGACTGTTATTTTCGCACACGATGCGAAATAACACGAGCGGAGGATTATCATGCCGAAAAAATCTGTAAAAGAGAACAAAAACGCCTACATGGTCAGCCGGGAAAACGCAAATCTGACAAGAGAAGCAGCCTCTGAAAAGATTTTCATTTCATCCGACCGGATATATCGTATTGAAAACGGCGCTACACCCGCGCCGGATGAAGTTCTCCAAATGGCAAAGGGCTACCACGATATGTCCTTATGTAATTACTATTGCGCCTACGAGTGCAATATCGGTAAGGAATATATGCCTTTGGTAAAGCTGGGTAATCTTCCTCAAATCACGCTGGAAATGCTGGCGACCCTAAATAAGCTAAACAAAGAGAAAGAGCGGTTAATTGAAATCACGGCTGACGGCGCGATAACAAAAGACGAGATGCCGGACTTTTTATCAATTAAAGAAGCTCTGGACAAAATGTCCTATACAATCGACTCTCTCACACTATGGGTCAATCAAAAAATCGCCGAGGGAGAAATATCAAATCTGAATTGACATCAAAAAACAGTCCACGGTAAGTTCGTTCCCATCGCGTTTCCGATACTGTATAGTGGTATCCGGCGGCCGTGCGCTGCCGGATATCTTTTTACGGAGGATAACGCGATGGAAGAAAACTCACGCGCCGAAACGATGTGCGTCTATTGTCCCCGCTGCGGAACGCAGCTTGACGTCGGGGCCGGGTACGACGCCGTGATATGCGGCTGCTGCGGCCTTCGGTTTGCTCCGGAAAATCCGGCGGTGCGCTCATGGGAGGGCCAGCCCTCTTATGCTCCGCCGCGAAAACGGCGAACGCTCCTGTGGGTGCTGGGCTGGATATTCATTTTTCCCGTCCCGCTCACGATCCTCATGCTGCGAAACCGGAGCCTGCCCCCCTGGGCACGTTACGGCATCATCGCCGCCGGGTGGATAGTCTACCTGCTGATCAGCTTCAGGCCCGGCGGAAGCAGCCGAAGCCACCCCCCCGAACCGGAATACCGCGCCCCGGCCATTACGGAAAACGTGTCCGAACCGGTCCGGCCCCCGCAGGAACCCGCGACGCCCAAACCCGCCGCGACACCTGCGCCCGCGACCGCTGCCCCGGAACAAGCAGAGGAAAAAGAAACGGAAAAACCGGAGGCTCCTGTCGCCGAACCAGGCGTGACGCCATCCTTTAAGGAGACGATGGACAGCTATGAGGCGTTTTTTGACGAATACATCGCCGTCATGAAAGCGGTCGCCGATGATTCATCGGATTTTTCAGTGCTCATGCGTTATTACGACATGTTGAGCCGATACGCCGACATTTCAGAAAAACTGGAGGCCATAGACGACGAGAGCCTTTCTTCCGCCGACCATGATTATTATGTTGAGGTCATGCTGCGGATAGATAAAAAGCTTTTGGAAGCGGCGGAATATATACAATGATGCGGCTAAAGGCCCTGCCCTCGAAAATTATGGGGCAGGGCCTTATTTCGGCTACTTTTCGGGCGTATATTCTCCGCGAAGCAGTTCGTCGGCGGTCACGCCGAGCAATCTGCACAGAGGCAGGATATTGGCCAGCTCCGGCATCCCGTCGCCGCACTCCCATTTTGAAATAGTGCGGTTGCTCACGCCAAGCGCTTCGGCCAGTTCCCTTTGCGTCATGCCTGCCTTTCGACGATTATCGGCGATAAAGCGCCCTATCTTTTTCTGATCCACCAATCTTTACCTCCTGTAAGAATTGGCACAGCCGCTCAACGCTTCTGCGTGAGCGGCTGTCCCTTATTACAGGCGTTGTAAATCTTGCGGATCACGTGAGGCCGTTTATGCTTTCAGTATCGTGATATCCCCCGAAGAGGTCTCTATCTCCAGCCGGTCTTCTCCGCTGCCGAGAATGTACTCGTCGCCGTTTCGTTTCAGCGGCACGCTCCAGTCCACATCCCCGCTCGCGGTGTCGATGTCGAGCGTAAGATCGGCGGTCTCCGGCAGCGAGAGCGTCACATGGCCGGAGGAGGTGGCCACCCTCCCCTTTTCGGGCGCGGAGGCCAGCGAGAGCGTCACGGTCCCCGAGGACGTGTCCACGTCGAGCGCGTCGACGCACTCCGCCGTGATGGAGACATTGCCGGAGCTGGCCGAGGCGCGTATAGCCCCGGTCTTCCCGAGGACGGCGCCGAGGCGGCCCGAGGAGCTGGAGAGCGAGACGCTTTCACAGCGTCCGGCTGCGACAATGTCCACGTCGCCCGACGAAACGGAAACATCGAGCCTGTCCGCCGCCAGGCCGCCCCTTATATTGCCGGACGAAGCGGATAGCTCCGCCCGGTCCGCCGTCACGCCCCTTACGAGAACGTCCGCCGAGGCCACGCCCACGTTGAAATCAGAGAGCGTCAGGTCCTCCGGCAGCGTCACGGTGAGCGACTGGCGCGCGCCGCCGATGCTGAAATCCATCAGCTTCGGCTCGCCCCTGCGGATATGGAGCGTCGTACCCTCCAGCCGCCAGTGGACGCGCTGGTTTTCGGGGAGATCCCCGCTCACCGTCTCCGTTATCTCTATCGTATTCTCCGGATGCGTGACGACGGTCAGCTCGTCGGACGGCCACTCGATCCTCAAGCTCTCCACCTTGTCGGTGATGACGGCGTCGCCGAGCTCGTATGCCTCCGCCGGGTACGCCGCGGGCGCGGGGAGCGAGCAGGCGCAGAGCGCGGCGAGCAGTACGGCCGCCGCGAGAACGGCTGTTATTTTTTTCATTTTCTCTTTCTCCTTTCCTTCAAAAGCCCGACAAGCGTCAGCACGGCGCCGACGAGAAGGCTCAAAAGCAGCGTCGACCAGAGGACGTTGCCGTTTATCGTGTACGCGTCCCAGCGAAGCGGCGCGAACGCCGGCAAGGACAGCGGCGCGCCGAAGAGCGCGCTTATCAGCGGCTCGGCGAAGAAAAGGCACGCGCCGAGAAACGCCGTGCAGGTGCCGGCCTTCAGAAGCCCGTTATACCGCGGGCAGCGAAGGAGCGCGAAGACCGCCCACGCGAGCGCGACGCACGGCAGCGAAAGGAGGAAAGCCGCCCCGTTATAGTACGGGTCGCGCACGAAAAGGCCGATAGAGACCATCATGAGCGCGTAGAGGACCGTATCCGCCGCCATGACGGCGACGCCCTTATGGTTTTTAAGCCGCGCGGCGACGGGCGGACGGTGTACGACGATGGGCAGCAGCACGACAGCAAGGCCGAAAAGCGCCGCCGTCGCCGCGACGAGGAACCAGCGCCCGCGCGTGTAGATACAGCAGACGCCGAGCAGGAGCAGCAGGCTCGGCACGAACGCGGCGACCGTCCACAAAAATTTGTTCTCCCGCGCCATGAGCGGCACGATGAGCAGCGACGACGCGACGAGCAGCGACACGAGCACGACGAAAAACCACGTTAAGCCCTCGCCCGACGCCAGATCGACGATCAGGCAGACGAGGATCGGGATCATGAAGATACCGGCGACGATACTGCCGACAAGGGCGCTGCGGCGTTTCATGACCCGCGTCTGCCGCCGGAGGACGCCCTCCCTCTCCTCTCCTATTATTTCTTCTATCTCACAGCTTTGCAGCCGCTTGAGCATCCCGGCGCAGGCATCGCAGCCGGTCAGGTGTTCTTCCACGGCCCGGCGGCTCTCGCCGCTGCAAACGCCGTCCTGATACAGCGGCAGCAGGTCGCGTATCAGCTCGCAGCTATAGCTCATATTCACCCACCCTTTCCTGGATCTTGAGTCTGGCGCGATGATACGTCACGCGCGCCCAGTTTTCCGTCTTTCCGAAGATGGCGCCTATCTGCCGGAAGGACAGCTCGCCGAAGACGCGCAGCTCGAACACCTCGCGGTACGGCTCCGGCAGCTCGTGCATCGCCCTATGTATGCGGAAGGCGTCGTCCTCATCGGACGCGCGCTCCTGTATATCCTCGCCGGAGGCCTGCTCCTCCGCGTCGGGAAGGGCGCGTTCGCGCTTTTTCCGGCGCGTCTCGTTGTAAAAGAGGCGCTTCGTGATGGCGCAAAGCCAGGTGAAGCACTCCGCCTCGCCCTTAAACGGCCGCTGCGTCGAGATGGCGCGGAAAAAAGTCTCCTGCGTGAGTTCTTCCGCCTCGCTTTTGTCCCGCGCGAGCGTCATCGCGTAAGAGTAGACGCGCATATAGCAGGTCTCGAAGAGCTTCCGCGCGGTGTCGTTATCCATATCATCGCCTCCTTTCCTCTTCATGTCGCAGGTTAGACGGGGAAATTCCCGTTTCGTTACAGTTTTTTCCATTATATTTTTCACGACCGCGCTTTGTCAATCACGCGGCGGCGCGCCTTGCAATTTCACGCCGCCTGTGGTACTTTATTAGAAAAGGAACGGAGGGACCGCCGTGGACATGAAACGCTTTGAGGGCAAAACCGCCGTCATCACCGGCGCGGCCATGGGTATGGGCGAGGCGATCGCCCGCCGCTTCATCGCCGAGGGCGGCCGCGCCCTGCTGGCCGATATCGAATATGAAAAGCTGCTCTCCGTCGCAGAGTCGCTCGGCCCCGCCGCCGTACCCTGCATGGCCGACGTGCGGGAGGCCGCTTCCGTCGCCGCGATGGCGGAAAAGGCGAAGGAATCGCTCGGGCGCGTCGATATCCTCTTCAATAACGCCGGCGTCTTCCTCTCCGCGCCGTTTCTGGAGACGACGGAGGCGCAGTTCGATAACGTGATGATAACGAACGCGAAGGGCATGTTCCTCGTCGGGCAGGCCGTCGCGCGGCTCATGGTCGCGGAGAAGGTACAAGACGCCTGCATCGTCAACACGTGCAGCTCCTACAGTGAGATCGTCTCCGCCGGTACCGCGGCCTATTCCGCCTCCAAGGGGGCCGTGCGGCAGCTTACGAAGGTCATGGCGGTGGACCTCGCGCCTTACGGCATCCGCGTGAACGCCTTCGCGCCCGGCTTCGTGCGGACGCGCATCACGGAAAAGAGCCTCTCGGACCCCGAGAAGGTCGCGCGCCTCAAAGCCCAGTGGTGCATCAAGCGCCCGGCCGAGCCGGAGGAGGAGGCGGCCGTCGCCCTCTTCCTCGCGTCCAAAGACGCCGGGTATATGACGGGCGAGATGGTCTTCGTCGACGCCGGCTGGCACGTCGTCTGACCGGGCGGCCGAACATGGGCGCTTTTCCCCTTGAAATCCGAAAAAAAGCCGAAACGCGATTGACAAATGACTGCGGCGTGATATATGCTTAAGAATATTATGTATAATCGACTGTTCTTTTTTTGATACTGAGGCCGGAAACGGCCATGGTATAAAAATGAGGAACCCAAAATGACAAAAGGAGAGGTAAAAATGAAAAAGTTTCTTGCTATCCTGCTGGCGCTTCTGATGTGCGTCAGCCTGCTGGCCGCCTGCGGCGACGGCTCGACCGGCGGTACGTCCGGCGGCACGTCCGGCGGCTCTGAAGCGAACAGCCCCGCCCCCTCTGCCGGCGGCGAGGCGACCGGCGGCACGGCCTCCGGCGCGGCCTTCAAGATCGGCGGCATCGGCCCGCTCACCGGCGGCGCCGCCATCTACGGCACGGCCGCCAAGAACGGCGCCACCATCGCGGCGGAGGAGATCAACGCCCTCGGCGGCATCCAGATCGACCTGCGCTACGAGGACGACGCGCACGACGCCGAGAAGTCCGTCAACGCGTATAACGCCCTCAAGGGCTGGGGCATGCAGATCTTCCTCGGCTCCGTCACCAGCACGCCCGGCGTCGCCACCTCCGTGGAGGCCAACAACGACCACGTGTTCTACCTGACTCCCTCCGCCTCCTCCACCGACGTGCTCGGCGGCATCGCGAACCCCCTGACCGGCACCGTGGACATCCAGCGCAAGGACACCGTCTTCCAGATGTGCTTCGTCGACCCGAACCAGGGCTCCGCTTCCGCGCAGTACATCTACGATCAGTCGCTGGCCACCAAGATCGCCGTCATCTACAAGAACGACGACGTGTACTCCACCGGCGTGTATAACTCCTTCAAGCCGAAGGCGGAAGAGCTCGGCCTCGAGATCGTCTCCACCACCACCTTCACCGAGGACACCAAGACCGACTTCTCCGTCCAGCTCAACGACGCGAAGTCCAACGGCGCCGACCTCGTCTTCCTCCCTATGTACTATGACGCCGCCGCGCTCATTCTGACCCAGGCCAACGCCATGGGCTACGCGCCCAAGTGGTTCGGCATCGACGGCATGGACGGCATCCTGTCCGTGGACGGCTTCGACACCAAGCTGGCCGAGGGCGTCATGCTCCTGACCCCCTTCAACGCCGACGCCGAGGACGAGCGCACCCAGAGCTTCGTCGAAAAGTACAAGGCCGCTTACGGCGAGATCCCCAACCAGTTCGCCGCCGACGGTTATGACTGCGTCTACGCGATCTACCAGGCGCTCCAGAACGCGAACGTCACCGATTACAGCCTCTCGGCTTCCGAGCTGTGCGACGTCCTCATGGAGCAGTTCACCAGCATGAGCTACGACGGTCTGACCGGCGACGGCATGACCTGGGGCTCCGACGGCGCCGTCACCAAGAGCCCGAAAGGCATGTTCATCGAGGACGGCGTCTACGTCGGTATGGACTAAAAACCAAAAGCACGCATAATGAGGCTGCCGCCAGCGGCGGCAGCCTCAAATCGTCATAAAAGCCTCGCTTGAGTTTCGCGCCCGCAGGCGCGAAATAAAGTCAAATCTGTTTTTTCCGGGGACATGTGCCACGGAAAAAACACTTATCAGCCCGCCAGTGTGCGAGCGCAGCGAGTGCGCGCAGCGGGCTGCTTCCCCTCTCCGACGAGAGCCCAGCGTTAGCGGGTCTCGTCGGAAGCGTGGCGACTTTGTCGACACGCTCAAGCTGCCGCCTGCGGCGGCAGCCTCAAACAGTTTTTCAGGCAAAAAAGAGGTGTTTCGATGGTTATCTTCCTGACCCATCTGATCAACGGCATCAGCCTCGGCAGCGTCTACGCCATCATCGCGCTGGGCTATACCATGGTCTACGGGATCGCCAAGATGCTGAACTTCGCTCACGGCGACGTCATCATGGTCGGCTCCTACGTCTGCTTCTTTGCGCTGGCGTCCTACCATCTCCCGCCGGTCGTCGGCGTGCTGGTCGCCATGGCGCTCTGTACGCTTCTGGGCATCGTGATCGAGCGGCTGGCCTACAAGCCGCTGCGTCAGGCCACGAGTCTGGCCGTGCTCATCACCGCCATCGGCGTCAGCTACTTCCTGCAAAACGGCGCGCAGCTCCTCTGGGGCTCCAACAACAAGATGTTCCCGACCTTCATCACCGGCGACGCGGTGACGCTCTTTGGCGGTCAGCTCCACATCTCTGCGGCGACGCTCGTCACCATCGCGGCCTGCATCGTCATCATGCTCGTGCTGACCTGGTTCACCGGCAAGACGAAGATGGGCAAGGCCATGCGCGCCGTCAGCGAGGACAAGGGCGCGGCCCAGCTCATGGGCATCAATGTGAACACGACCATTTCCGTGACGTTTGCGATCGGCTCCGCGCTGGCCGCCGTGGCCGGCGTGCTCTATATGTCGAGCTACCCCATCCTCGTGCCCACCACGGGCTCCATGCCCGGCATCAAGGCCTTCACCGCCGCCGTGTTCGGCGGTATCGGCTCCATCCCGGGCGCGTTCCTCGGCGGCATCCTGCTCGGCGTCATCGAGATATTCGCCGGCGCGTATATCTCCACCCAGCTCGCCAACGCCATCGTCTTCCTCGTGCTGATTGTCGTGCTGCTCGTAAAGCCCACCGGGCTTTTGGGCAAGATGATCCGCGAGAAAGTGTAAGGGGGTGCGGAGCATGAACAAGCTGAAAACGGCCGACCGCGGCGCGCGCATGAATTTCATCACCTACGGCGTCGTCATCGCGGCCTTCGTGGTCCTCACGATCCTCTCCGGCAACGCGGGCTTTTCCCCCATGCTCAAGGGGCAGCTCGTGCCGATCTGCGCCTATGTCGTCATGGCCCTGAGCCTCAACCTCACCGTCGGCGTGCTGGGCGAGCTCAGCCTCGGCCACGCCGGCTTCATGAGCGTCGGCGCGTTTACCGGGGCCGTGGCCGCCGCCGCCTTGCAGGACGTTATCCCCTCCCCGGGGCTTCGTCTGGCCGTCGCGCTTATCGTGGGCGCTGTTTTCGCCGGCATCGTGGGCACGATCATCTCCGTGCCGGTCCTGCGTTTAAACGGCGACTATCTCGCCATCGTCACGCTGGCCTTCGGCCAGATCATCAAGTCGCTGATAGAAAATCTCTATATCGGCGTTGACGGCGGCGGGCTCCACTTCAGCTTCTTAAAGCCCAACATCACGCTGGGCGAGGGCGGCCGGATGATCCTGAACGGGCCGATGGGGATACCGAACGTCACGAAGATATCCACCTTTACGGCGGGCTTCATCCTCGTGATGATCACGCTCATCATCATCTTCAATCTGGTGCGCAGCCGCTCGGGCCGCGCGATCATGGCCCTGCGCGACAACCGCATCGCCGCCGAGAGCGTCGGCATCACCGTGACGAAATATAAGATGATGGCTTTCGTCACCTCCGCGGCGCTCGCCGGCGCGGCCGGCGCGCTGTTCGCCCTCGGACAGAACACCATCGTCGCCGCCAAATTCGACTTCAACCTCTCGATCCTCGTGCTGGTCTTCGTCGTGCTGGGCGGGCTCGGCAACATGCTCGGCTCCGTCATCGCGGCGACGGCCCTCACCATCCTCCCCGAGGCGCTGCGCGGCTTTGCCGATTACCGTATGCTCATCTACGCCATCGTGCTGATCCTCGTCATGCTCGGCACCAACAACCCCCAGCTCAAGGGGCTGTTCTCCAAGCTGCTGCCTCATCGCGCCGAAGGAAAGGAGGGCGTCTGACATGGCGAAAAAGATCGAATCCGTCAACGAGAGCCCGCTCGTGGAGGTGCCCTCCAACGCCTATATCCCCCAGCGCGACCTCAACACCACGCCCATCCTCGAAACGCGGCGTCTCGGCATCGACTTCGGCGGTCTGACCGCTGTGGACGACTTTAACCTCACCATCGGCCGGACGGAGATCGCCGGTCTCATCGGCCCCAACGGCGCGGGCAAGACGACGGTCTTCAACCTGCTCACCAAGGTCTACCAGCCCACCCGCGGCACGATTTTGCTCGACGGGCGCGATACGAACAACATGAACACGGTGCAGGTCAACAAGGCCGGCATCGCCCGCACGTTCCAGAACATCCGCCTGTTCAATAACCTCACCGTGGAGGACAACGTCAAGCTGGGGATGCACAATTCCATCAAATACGGCATGTTCGGCGGCATCCTGCGCCTGCCCGCCTACTGGAAGCAGGAGCGCATCGCGCACGAGCGCGCGCTGGAGCTGTTGAGCATCTTCGACATGCAGGACATGGCCGACTATAAGGCCGGCTCCCTCCCCTACGGCGCGCAGCGGCGTCTGGAGATCGTCCGGGCGCTCGCCACGAACCCGAGCCTCCTGCTGCTCGACGAGCCGGCGGCCGGCATGAATCCCTCGGAGACGACCGAGCTGATGGAGAACATCGTGAAGATCCGCGACACGTTCCACATCGCCATCCTGCTCATCGAGCACGACATGAGCCTCGTCATGGGCATCTGCGAGGGCATCTGCGTCCTCAACTTCGGCAAGGTCATCGCCAAGGGCACCCCCGCGGATATCCAGTCCAACCCCGCGGTCATCGAAGCCTATCTCGGCAAAAAGAAGGAGGCCTGACGGATGGCAGAATGTCTGAAAGTCAACGATATCAACGTCTATTACGGCGCGATACACGCCATCAAGGGCGTCTCCTTCGAGGTAAACGAAGGGGAGATCGTGACCCTCATCGGCGCGAACGGCGCGGGCAAAACGACGACCCTGCAAACGATCTCCGGCCTGCTGCGCTCGCGCACGGGCAGCATCGAGTTCATGGGCGAGAACATCGGCCACGTCCCGGCGCACAAGCTGGTGAAGATGGGCCTCGCGCAGGTCCCGGAGGGGCGGCGCATCTTTTTGCAGATGACGGTCCAGGAAAATCTGGACATGGGCGCGTTCACCAGCGACGGCGACATCCAGGCCGATATGGAGCGCGTCTACGAGCAGTTCCCGCGCCTGAAGGAGCGGCGCCGCCAGATCGCCGGCACGCTCTCCGGCGGCGAGCAGCAGATGCTGGCCATGGGCCGCGCTCTTATGAGCCATCCGAAGCTGCTGATGCTCGACGAGCCCAGCATGGGCCTCTCCCCTATCCTCGTCGAATTCGTCTTTGAGATCATCCGCGACATGCACAAAAACGGCGTCACCATCCTGCTCGTCGAGCAGAACGCCCAGGCGGCGCTCTCCGTCGCCGACCGCGCCTATGTCATGGAGACGGGCAAGATCACCCTCTCCGGCACCGGCAAGGAGCTGGCCGAGAGCGAGGCCGTGAAGAAGGCCTACCTCGGCGGCTGACGCTTCCGACGTGACCCGCTGCGGCGGAAAACTCCCGCAAGGCTTCGCTTTATAAAAATTCCCCTGACGAATGAAGCGTCAGGGGAATTTTTCTTTTTCTGTTATGACAACAGCAGCTTATCGTCCGCCTCGTCGGAGCCGCTGGCCTGATTGAAGAGCGCGAGGAGCTGTTCGACCGTCAGCTTCTTCTTCTCCTCGCCGGACACGTCGACGACGATCCGTCCCTCGTACATCATGATGAGCCTCGTACCGTGCACGATGGCGTCGCGCATGTTGTGCGTGATCATGAGCGTCGTGAGGTTGTCCTTGGCGACGATGCGGTCGGTCGCCTCCAGCACCTTCGCGGCCGTCTTGGGGTCGAGCGCGGCGGTGTGCTCGTCGAGCAGGAGGAGCTTCGGCTTCTTGAGCGTCGCCATGAGCAGCGTGAGCGCCTGCCGCTGGCCGCCGGAGAGGATGCCCACGCGGGCCGTCAGCCGGTTCTCGAGACCGAGGTCGAGTATCTTCAGCCGCTCCCTGTACTGGTCGCGCTCCGCCGGGGTGATGCCGCGCCGGAAGGTGCGGTGGTTGCCGCGCCGGATGGAGAGCGCCAGGTTCTCCTCCAGCAGCATGGTGGCCGCCGTACCGAGCATGGGGTCCTGGAACACGCGGCCGATATACGCGGCGCGCTTATGCTCCGACATGGCGGTAACGTCCACGCCGTCGATCGTGATCGTGCCCGAATCCACCGGCCAGACGCCGGCCACGGCGTTGAGTAACGTGCTCTTGCCCGCGCCGTTGCCGCCGATCATGGTGACGAATTCGCCCTCCTCGAGCGTCAGGGACACGCCGCGCAGGGCGGCCTTCTCGTTGATCGTCCCGGGATTAAAGGTCTTATACAGATTTTTGACCTCAAGCATCGCTGTTCCCTCCGTCCTCTGCGCCGACAGGCGTCTCCGCCAGTCTGGGCTTTGCGTGTGTATACTTCTTTTTTAAGTAAGGCACCGTCAGGAACGCCGCGACGATCACGGCGGACAGGAGCTTGAGATAGTTGGCGTTGAGGCCCGTCGCCAGCACCGCCTGCAGGACGATGTAATAGATGATGGCGCCGAGGGCGACGCCCGTCATCTTCATGTACATCTCGTGGAATATCTTGGAGAACACGACCTCCCCGATGATGACGGCGGCCAGACCGATGACGATCGCGCCGCGGCCCATGTTGATCTCGCAGGCGCTGTTGTACTGCGCCAAAAGCGCGCCGGAGAGGGCCACGAGGCCGTTGGAGATCACGAGGCCCAGCACGATGGAGAAGTTGGTGTTGATGCCCTGGGCTCTCGCCATGTTGCTGTTGGAGCCGGTGGCGCGCAGGGCGCAGCCGATCTCCGTGCCGAAGAAGCGGTAGAGGATCGTGATCAGCAGCGCCGTCAGCACGGCGACGATGATGATGGGATGGCGGTAAAAGGGCTGCGCGCCGGTGACGGCGTCGCGCACGAAGCGCAGCGACACCAGCAGGCGGTTTAAAAGCTCCGGCGTCGTCACGTTGATGGCGACGGTCGCCTTCATGCCCATGATGGCAAGGTTAATGGACCAGAGGGCGATCTGCGTCAGGATACCGGCGAGGATGGCCGGGATGCCGCAGAGCGTGTGCAGCAGCCCCGTCACGAGGCCCGCGAGCATCCCCGCGATGACGGCGGCCAGCAGCGCCGTCCAGACGCTCCACCCGCCGGTGAACAGGACGACGAACACCGCGCCGCCCGTGCAGAACGAGCCGTCCACCGTCAGGTCCGCGATGTCCAGCACCTTATACGTGATATAAACGCCGATCGCCATGATGCCCCATATCAGGCCCTGTGATATGGCGCCCGGCAGCGCGCTGATGAAACCCATCATATTCTTTCTCTCCAGTGCAAATCTTGTCCGCTTTCCGCCGCCTTTCGGCGAAGATGAAAACGGTTATTTATGATTATACCAAAAACGGCGGAAAAGGGAAAGCCCTTTTCCGCCGTTTTTCTGCCTATATTTTTTCCGGATATCAGACGACTTTCGTCGATATCGTCAGCCGACGGCGACGTAACCGTCGGGAGGCGTCAGGGAGAAGGCCTCGCAGATCGTCGGGTTGTACTTCTTGGTGAACTGCGGCGCGTACTCGATGGGCATCTCGGAGACGTCGGCCTCGCCAGTCAGGATCTTCACGGCCATCTTGCCGGTGGCCACGCCGAGGTCGTAGTAGTCGATGGAGAGGGTCGCCACGCCGCAGCCGGCGCAGATGCCCTCCTCGCCGGCGATGACGGGCACGCCCGCGGGACGGCAGATGTTGTCGACGACGCCGGTGTTGTTGGCGAGGGTGTTGTCGGTCGGGACGTAGAGCACATCGCTGTTCTCTGCGGCCTTCTGCACGACGGAGGCCATGTCGTTGGTGTCGGAGAAGGGATACTGGGTGCAGGTGTAGCCGAGGCCCTCCAGCGCGGCCTGGACGGTGTTCACCTGATAAAGGCTGTTGGCCTCGGCGGAGCAAAAGACGAGGCCGACGTTCTTCGCATCCGGGAACCACTCCTGGAGCATGGCGGCCTGCTCGTCGAGCGGAGCGAGGTCGGACGTGCCGGAGACGTTGCTGCCGACGGTGCCGGTGAAGCCGTCGATACCGAGGGCGACGCCGTACTCCGTGACGGAGGTGCCGAGGACCGGGATCTCGCCGGTGGCGGAAGCGGCGGCCTGCAGCGCGGGCGTCGCGTTGGCCATGATGAGGTCGACCTTATCGGCCACGAAGCCGTTGACGATGGTGGCGCAGGTGGGGCTGTCGCCGGCGGCGTTGCCTTCCTTGAAGGTCACCTGGCCGGGGAGCGCCTCTTCAATGGCGTCCTTGAAGCCCTGGGTGGCCGCGTCGAGCGCGACGTGCGGAGCGAGCTGGCAGATGCCGACGACGTAGCTGGCCGCCTCGGCGGGAGACGCGGCCGGGGATTCAGCCGGAGACTCCGCGGGGGATTCAGCCGGAGATTCCGCCGGAGACGCCGCGGGAGAGGCGGCCGGGGACGCGGCGGGCTCGGACGGTGTGGTGCCGCCGCCGCACGCGGCGAGGGCGAAGACCATGGCACAGGCCATGATAAGTACCAGTAATTTAGACAGCTTTTTCATTGTTTACCTCCTGATTTCTTTTGACTGCTAAAGTGAAAAACAATGTCTATTATAACACCCAGCCGGGAAATGTCAATAAAATACGTGCCGCGCAGTATAAAAATCCTGCCGCGCGTCAGGCACCGCCGACAACCTCCTTTCATAGGTTATGGATGAGATCACAGCAAAGGAGACTATATGATGTCCACACAGAACATTCGCTATTTTCTCGGCTCGAACTCACCGGCCGGTTTTCTCTCTCTTTACGACGGCTTTGCCGACGACCTCACCGACGGGACGCTCGTCGTCCTGAAAGGCGGCCCCGGCTGCGGCAAGTCGACCTTCATGCGCCGCGTTGCCGACCGCCTCGCCGACGCGGGCGTCCGGTGCGAGCGCATCTTCTGCTCCGGCGACCCGGATTCGCTCGACGCCGTCTATTTCCCCGACCTGCGCTTTGCCATCGCCGACGGAACGGCCCCGCACGTGATAGAGCCGCGATACCCCGGCGCGGCCGGGCGCTACCTCGACCTCGGCGCTTTCTACGACAGCGCCGCGCTCTCCCCCCTGCGGCGCGATATCGCCGCGCTGAACGCCGCCTATAAGGAGCGCTACCGGCGGGCCTACGCGCTCATTGAGGCCGCCGACGCCGCCGTGCGCGGCCTGTACGACTCGATCGGGAGCGAGCGCGTCCTTACGCGCATACGGGCGCGCTCGCGCGGCTTCGCCTCCCGCGAGGTGCGCGGCGCGCCGACGGGCCGCGAGGAAAGGCGCTTTCTCGGCGCGCTCACCTGCCGCGGGCGCGTCACCTTTTTCGATACGGTGCGCGCGCTCGCGGAAAGGGTCTGCGCGCTCGACGGCGAATACGGCCTCGCCTCCGTCTATCTGGGGGAGGTGCGCGACGAGCTCCGCCGCCGCGGCGCGGCCTGCGTCGTCTGCCCCGACGAGGCGCATCCCGAACGGATAAAGCACCTCCTCATCCCCGGTCTCTCGCTCGCGCTCGTCACGCAGACGAAAAAGGAGCCGTATGACGGCGAAGTTTTCCGCCACATCCGCCTCGACGCCGCAGCGGGGCCGGTCGAGCCGGCGCGGAAGGCCGCGTTTCGAACCTGCTCCCGCCTCTCCGGCGCGCTGGAGCGCGAGGCCGTCTCCGTGCTCGCGGAGGCCAAGGCCCTCCACGATGATTTAGAGCGCCTTTATAACCCGCACGTCGATTTCGCCGGCGTTCTCGCCCTCGCCGACGAGCACGCCGAAAAGCTCCTGTCCGTGTTGTAAAGCTGCCGTTTTTTTGCTATAATAACAAAAATGACATCCGATGGGACGGTGATCCTCCATGTTCGTAGATAAAGCCAATATCACGCTCCGCGCGGGGAACGGCGGCAACGGCGCCGTCTCCTTCCACCGCGAGAAATACGTCGCCTCCGGCGGCCCCGACGGCGGGGACGGCGGGCGCGGCGGCAATATCGTGCTCGTGCCGGACGCGCACATGTCGACGCTGATGGACTTCCGCTATAAGCGCAAATACGCCGCTCAGAACGGCGCGGACGGCTCCGGCAAGCTCTGCTCCGGCAAAAGCGGCGAGGACCTCACGATCAAGGTCCCGCTCGGCACCGTCGTGCGCGATACGGCGACCGGCGCCGTCATGAAGGACCTCTCCTCTCCCGACGACCGCTTCGTCGCCGCGCGCGGCGGCCGCGGCGGCTGGGGCAACGCGCACTTCGCCACGCCCACACGTCAGACGCCGCGCTTCGCCAAAAGCGGCCTGCCGGGCGAGGAGCGGGAGATTACGCTCGAACTCAAACTGCTGGCCGACGTCGGCCTCGTCGGCTTCCCGAACGTGGGCAAATCGACGCTCCTCTCCGTCGTCTCCAAGGCGCATCCGAAGATCGCCAACTACCATTTTACGACGCTCTTCCCCAATCTCGGCGTCGTCTATCTGGGCGAGGGCACCTCCTTCGTCATGGCGGACATCCCCGGCATCATCGAGGGCGCTTCCGAGGGAGCGGGACTGGGGCACGGCTTTCTGCGGCATATCGACCGCTGCCGCTTGCTCATCCACGTCGTCGATGTGTCCGGCAGCGAGGGCCGCGACCCCGTCGAGGACTTTGAGACGATCAACGCCGAGCTCTCGAAATACGGCGAATCGCTCCTCTCGCGTCCGATGCTCGTCGCCGGGAACAAATGCGACCTCGCGCCCGACGGCGAGCTGGCCGACAAACTGGAAAAATACGTGACGGAAAAGGGCTATCGCTTCTTCCGTCTGTCGGCGGCGGCGCACACGGGCGTCACGGAGCTGATAAACGCCGTCTCGGCCGAGCTGGCGCATCTGCCGCCCATCACCGTCTTTGAGCCGGAATTCGTCGAGCCGGAGATCGATACGACGTCGAACGAGCCGGAGATCACGCACGCGGGCGACGTCTGGACCGTCGAGGGCGGCTGGATGGCGCAGCTCGTGCGGAACGTGAACTTCGGCGACTACGAGTCGCGCATGTTCTTCGACCGCCGCCTGCGCGCCGCCGGCATCTACGATAAGCTCGAAAGCCTCGGCATACAGGATGGCGACACGGTGAGCATCTACGATATTGAATTTGAGTACAGAAGGTAAAAAACGCCAAAGGGACGCGCTTTTCTCCAGCGCGTCCCTTTTAATGATCTATCCCCTTCCCGTCTCCTCCGGACGCCCCTTTGAATACCGGCACCCGCAGTATTCCTGCCGGTAGAGCGCATACTGCTCGGAGAGCTCGAGCGATCGGTCGAAGCCCCGTGCCTTTTTAAAATCCGAGCATAGGAACTCGACGCCGAATTTTTCGCCCGTCTCCTGCCCGATCTTATTGAGGAGACGGGAATTTTTGTGCGGGCTGACGGTGAGCGTCGTCGTGAAATAGTCGAACGCCCCCTCCTTCGCGGCCCGCGCTGTCCGCTCGAGGCGCAGGCGGAAGCACTCGGCACACCGCGCGCCGCCCTCCTTTTCGCCCTCGAGCCCCTCCGATATCGCCTCGAACGCCTCGGGGTCGTATTCCGCCGGCAGCCGCCGGACGCTTTGGGCAAACGGCGCCTCCCGCAGAAGCCTGTCCTGCTCGGAGAGGCGCTTTATGTATTCCGCCTCCGGCCAGATGTTGGGGTTATAGTAAAAGAGGCTCACCTCAAAATGCCGCGTCAGATATTCCAGCACATAGCTCGAGCACGGCCCGCAGCACGAGTGGAGCAACAGCCGCGGCCGCACTCCCGATAAGTCGATGACGGCGAGCTTTTTTTCCAGCTCGATCTGAAAATTCGGAAATCGCTGCGCCAATTCCATGCTCCTTTCCCGTTGACGAAAGCCCGCCCCCGTGATACAGTGATACCAGTATTATAATACGTCTTTTTCGGACAATCAACGGTCAGGAGGGCTGCATCATGGCAGTTTTTCAGGAATTCACATTTCCGTCGAGCGACTGTAAAAACCATATCCACTGCTGCCGCTGGACGCCGGACGACGGCGAGCCGCGCGGCGTCGTCCAGCTCGCTCACGGCATCGCCGAGCATATCATGCGCTACGACGCCTTCGCGCGTTTTCTGGCCGACAACGGCTTCGCCGTTTTCGGGAACGACCACCTCGGCCACGGGAAGACCTGCGAGAGCGAGGAGGATTACTGCTATTTTGCCGACGAGCTCGGCTGGTTCCTCGCGCTGGAGGACATGCACCGTCTGCATGAGCGGGCCTGCGACGAGTATCCCGGCATCCCCTGCTTCCTCTTCGGGCACTCCATGGGCAGCTTCCTCGCGCGGACGTTCCTCATCAACTACCCCGGGGAAGTGACCGGCTGCATCCTCTCCGGCACCGGCCAGCAGGCCCCCGAGCTCTGCAACGCGGGCATCCTGGTGGCGAAGGGGGAGTCTCTCCGCCTCGGGAAAAGAGGCCGCAGCCCTTTGGTCAACAAGCTCTGCTTCGCCAATTACAATGTGCGCATCCGGGCCCCGCGCACCGACTGCGACTGGCTGACGCGCGAGGAGGGCGTCGTCGACGCTTACGTGGCCGACCGGCTCTGCGGCGGCATCCCGACGAACGGGCTCGTCATCGACATGCTCAACGGCATCCGCTACATCCAGAAACGCTCCAATCTCCAGAAAATGGACAAAAAAACGCCCGTCCTTTTCCTCTCCGGCGCGGAGGACCCCGTCGGGGAATACGGCAAGGGCGTCATGAAGGCGTGCCAGTCCTTCCGCGCCGCGGGATGCGCCGACGTGACGATGAAGCTCTATACCGGCGGCCGCCACGAGATGCTCAACGAGTTAAACAAGGACGAGGTCTACCGGGACGTGCTGAAGTGGATAGAAGCGAAGATTTGAACGCATATAAAAAGCGGCGGGTTCGCCCCGCCGCTTTTCTTTATTGCAGCATATTGTTAAAAAACAGCTCCGTGTTCGGCGCGACGCCGAGGAGCTTTTCCGCGAGGCCCCGGGGCGTGGAAACGATATAGTCCGCGCCGCCGCCGGCGTCCATCAGCTCCGCCATACTGCCGTAGCCGTACATGACGCCGATGGTCGTGACGCCGTTCTTCTCCGCGCCGATGATATCGTATTTGCGGTCGCCGATCATGACCGTCTCCTGCGGCGTCGCGCCGAGCTTCTCCAGCGCCGCGGCGATGAGCTCCGCCTTGTCCGTGCGCGCGCCGTCCAGCTCGCTGCCCACGACGGCCGAGAAATATTTGGCGATATCGAAATGCTCCAGTATCTGCCCAGTGTATATCTGCGGCTTCGAGGTCACGACGGCGAGCTTCCGGCCGAGCCTGTCGTGAAGCGTCTCCAGCAGCTTCGGCAGCCCCTCGTAGACCTTGCACTCGAAAATGCCCTTTTCCGCGTAATATTCGCGGTAGAAGGCCACGGCTTTGTCGGCGTTCTCCTTCGACATGCCGTAGGTGTTGCGGAAAGAGGTGGCGAGCGGAGGCCCGATAAAGTGCATCAGCCTGCTCCGGTCGTTTTCCTGCATCCCCATTTTGCCCAGCGCGTACTGGATGGAGTTGATGATCCCCTCCTCGGACTGCGTCAGCGTCCCGTCAAGATCGAAAAGTATATACTTTTTCATCATAGCCTCCTGATAAGCGACGTACATCTAAAATTATATTATATACTCTTACGCCTTGTCCTTCAATGATTTTTTCAAAAAAATCACGCATTGTCAAGGCGCCATGCCGGGTTTATAATTTTTACATCACTTTTACAGACGGAAGAAGCAGTTATGACGGAAACGGAAAAACGAACGGCCGTATTTGAAACGATGCCGGTCCGGCGCGCCGTGCTGACGCAGATAGCCCCCGCGATAGCCAGCCAGATGATCACCCTCGTCTACAGTCTGGCCGACGCCTATTTCGTAGGCCTCCTGAACGCGCCCGCGCAGACGGCGGCCGTCACCGTCGCCAGCACCTCGTACATGGTGCTCAACGCCACGGCGAGCCTGTTCGGCGTCGGCGGGGCGAGCGCCCTTGCGCGCGCGCTCGGGCGGAAGGAGCCGGAAAAGGCCACGCAGATATCCGGCGTAGCCTTCTGGTGGGCGCTGATAGTCAGCTTTGTGATCGCCGCCGTATACCACGCGCTCGCGCGGCCCATCCTCACCGTCTGCGGCGCTACGGAGGACACTTTTGCCCTCGCGCTCCGGTACGCCCGGTGGGTGTACGTCTTCGGCGGGCCGTTCACGATCGTGAATCTGGTGCTCTCCAACCTCGTGCGCGCCGAGGGCGACGCCTTCCACGCCTCCTTCGGCATTTCGATGGGCGGACTTCTCAACATCGTGCTCGATCCGTTTTTCATCCTGCCGCGCTTTTTAGGGCTCGGCGCGGCCGGAGCGGGCCTGGCGACGGCGATCTCCAACGCGGCCAGCGCCGTCTATTTCCTGCTCTACATCCCCTCGCGCGGATGCGGGAGCGTCCTCTCCCTCTCGCCCTCGACCATACGGTCCACGCGCGCGCATATCCGCGAGATACTGCGGATCGGCTTTCCCTCCACGCTGCAATTCGCGCTCACCGGCGTATCGGTCTCCGCGCAGATGCACTTCGTCGCCAAATACGCGACGGAGGCCGTCGCGGGACTGGGGATTGTCAAAAAGCTCGACCAGCTTCCGCTTTTCTTCGCCATCGGCGTGGCGACCGGCCTGCTGCCGATGCTGGCGTACAACCACGCCGCCGGCAACGAAAGGCGGCGGCGTCAGGCGTTCCGCTTCGGCGTGACGCTCTCGCTCGCCTTTTCGCTTCTTTGCCTGATCTGCTATGAGCTTTTCGCGCCGACGCTCTCCTCGCTCTTTATAGACGACGCGCTCACGATAGAATACGCGGCGGCGTTTTTGCGGCGGATGGTGCTGGCCATGCCGCTGATGTCGGTCTGCTACCCGATGATCATCCAGTTTCAGGCCATGGGCCGCGCGAAGGAATCGCTCATCTGCTCCATTTTGCGAAAAGGCGCGCTCGATATCCCGCTTCTGATGCTGCTGGACCGTCTCCTGCCGCTCTACGGCTGCATGTTCGTCCAGCCCATCGTCGACGCCGTCTCGCTCGCCGCCGCGGCGGCTTTGTCCATACGGCTCAATCGCAGGATAGACGCAAGCAGGCTTTGATATAAACCGCCCCGGCGTACCGTTCATTCCGGCCGCCGGGGCGTTTTTTTATTTTCCCACGCAAAAGCGGGAGAAGATGGTCTGCACCACGTCGTCGCGCACGCTCCTCCCCGTCAGCTCGCCGAGGGCGCGCATGGCCTCCTCCGCGTCGGAAAGCACCGCGTCGGGCGTAAATCCCGCCTCGGCGGCGTCGGCGGCCTCGCGCACGGAGCGCAGGGCGCGCGAAACGGCGTCGGCCTGCCGCGCGTTCGTCAGTATCTCCCCGGCCGGGGCCGGCGCGCCGGCGAACATGTCCTCCACGACGCGAGCCAGCGTATCGAGCCCTTCCCCCGTTCTGGCCGAGAGGAAGACCTCCGCCGCGGGGCGCCGATTTCCGTCCAAAGGTGTCTTCTTTTCCGCCAGATCGAGTTTACTTCGCACGGCGATCCACGTTTTCCCCGACGCCTCCGCCGCGCGCAGGACGTCCTCGTCCTCTGGCGTGAGGGGATTTCCCGCCTCGGTCACGGCGAGGACGAGCTCGGCGCTCGCTATGGCCGCGCGCGTCCGCTCGATGCCGATTTGCTCCACGGCGTCCGCCGTCTTCCGAAGGCCGGCGGTGTCTATAAGGCGCAGGGAGACTCCCCCCAGGCGGCACCTTTCCTCCACCGTGTCGCGCGTCGTGCCGGGCACATCGGTGACGATCGCCCGCTCGTAGCCCAAAAGCGCGTTGAGCAGCGACGATTTCCCCACGTTCGGCCGGCCGATGATCGCCGTCGGCACGCCGTCCTTGAGAAAGCGGCCGCGGGAGAAGGTGTCGAGCAGCCCCGAGAGCGTCTTTTCCGACTCGCGGAGCGTGCGCAGGCACGCGCCCGTGTCGAACTCCTCGATCTCGTCGTCGGGGTAGTCGATCAGCGCGTGGAAATGCGCGCAGACGCCCGCGAGCGTTTCATACACGGCGTCGGTCCTGCGGCTCACCGCGCCGGAGAGCTGCCCGGCGGCGTTCACGGCCGCCTCCGCCGTCTCCGCGTCGATGAGGTCGGCGACGGCCTCCGCCTGTGTGAGGTCCATCCGCCCGCTTAAAAAGGCCCGCTTCGTGAATTCGCCCGGCCCCGCCTGACGCGCCCCCGCGGCAAAGGCGGCGAGCAGCCCCTCGGCTAAAACCAGCGGGGAGCCGTGGCACTGCAATTCCGCCGTATCCTCGCCCGTATAGGTGTTCGGCGCGCGGGAGACGGTGCAGAGGCACGAGTCGATCACGCGGCCGTCCTGATCGAGCAGGTCGCCGAGCACGAGACGCCTGTCCGGCGTATCATGAAGCGCCCGCTTCCCCGCGGGGCGGAACACGCGCGCGGCAACGCCCAGCGCGTCGTCTCCGGATATTCTTATGATGCCGATGGCGGAGACGCCCGTCCCCGTTGCGATGGCGGCGATCGTGTCGGCCACGCTCATCCCTCCGTGCGTAAGTAGTATTGTATGGCGAGATAATCCTCAAGCGCCTTCTGCGCGTTTTCCGACGGCGCGCCCGTCAGAAAGCCGTTTTCTCGCACGACGCCGAGCTCATGTACCACGTCGACGCCCGCGTCGAGGAGCGTCCGCTGCGCCTGTATCGTCGGGCTGCCCTTATAGCCCAAAAGCGAAAAGAGCTTTTCGCCCAGGAACATGGGGGAAAGACTGCCGCCGTCGCCCGTAAGGTCGTTTCCGAGCGCGGCCTTCGCCGCGTCGTTGCCCCAGATGAGGTACGGCGTCTCGTAGTAGTTATAGAAGCCCGCCTCCGTGTCGCGGTCGAGGTCAATGCCCAGCTCGTCATAGACGAACGAGCCGTCGCCCAGCCAGGGGTTGTGGTCGCCGAACAGCAAGAGCACGACGGGCTCCTTATCGCTCCGGAGCCTCTCCGTCAGCTCGCCTATCGCGGCGTCCGTGCGGGCGATGCCGCTTAAGTAGTTGTTTAAAATGATATACGCCTCTTCCGAGAGGTCGCCTCTTGCCGCGTAAGCGTCCCCGTCGAGCGCGTCCGTCACATAAGGGCCGTGGTTCTGATAGGTGACGGCGAAGCAGAAGAGCTTTTCGCCCGCCTCCTCGCGCTCGGTAAGCGCCCTTAAGAGGTCCTCGAAAAAATATCGGTCATTATAAAGCGCGCCCGTGCCTTCATACCAGTTCTCGGAAAAGCGCAGCTCGTCGAAGCCGAAGCAGGCGTTCACATTCCGCCTGTCGTAAAACCAGGCGAAGCCCGGATGCGCGGACAACGTCGAATAGCCCTGCGACTCGAAATAGGAGACGAGCGACGGCGTCGGCCGCCGGAATTCGTAATACTCCGAAAAACCCGTCAGGAAACCGCGCTCCGTGTCGATCGTGCCGCCGGCGAAGATGTTCGTCACGAGTTTTCCCGTGACGCTCTCGGCGCAAAGGCGATGATAGTTCTCATACGGGTCCTGCGTGAACGTCAGTCCGAATTTGGAAAAATCATTGTACGCCTCCAGCATGACCGCGATGACGGAGACCTTTTGCGCCTCCGGTATATCCGCGCTTTCATACGCGGCGAGGAGAGCGGCCGCTTCCTCCGCCTTATAGCCGCCCGGCTTTCTGGCGGCCGCGTGCGAAACGCTGTGCAGGAACGAATAGACCGCGCCGCGCGAGACGTACTGGTCGGCGTCGGAGTAGGCGTTGAGCACGCCGCCGCCGTTCGGGTCTATGCAGGCCGTGGACGAATAGACGCTCTGCGCGCCGTAGAGCGTCGGCGTGAGTACGGCGAGGACGGCTATCGCCGCAACGCCCGCGATCACACGCGCTCTCATGCGCAGCGGTAAGCGCCAGCGGATGAAGACCGCCGTCAGCACGAGCGCGGCGAGCACCGCGCCGCCCCAGATAAACATCGGCGTCGTCCAATGCAGCGTATAGGTCCCCTGCCCCGCCACCATGTCGGCGCCCTCGGAGATGTGCGCGAGGTCGAGCGCCAAAAGCGGGTCGCCGCGCAGCGTGAGCTTGAAGTAATTCGACAGCGCGAGCGCGCCCGTAAGGACGGTCGTGCAGAGCGCCGACACCCAGACGCTGCCGGTGAAGAAAAAGAGGGCGGCCATGACGAGCGCCGGCGGCAACAGATTGAGGAGCATCGTGCCGATATGCGTCCCGTAAAGCGTCCAGACGGCGTCCGGCGCGGCCGACGCCTCCGCCGTAAAGAAAAGCGTCATGACGGTGAGCGCGCACGCCCACAGGAAAAGCGCCGCAACGGCGGGGAAGGCGGGACCTTTTTGACAAAACTGCCGTTCCCCCGAAGCGTTTTCGGGGGGAGCGGCAGTCTGTGTTTTTTCTATAACGCCCTTCGGCATTGTCAGTAGGCGATGCGTTCGGCGATATACGCCTCCAGCTCGTCGATCTTCACGCGCTCCTGCTGCATGCTGTCGCGCTCACGGACGGTCACGCAGCCGTCGCTTACACTGTCGAAATCGTAGGTCACGCAGAACGGCGTGCCGATCTCGTCCTGACGGCGGTAACGCTTACCGATGGAGCCGGACTCGTCGTAGTCGCACATGAACGCCTTCTGGAGCGAATGGTACAGCGCCTCGGCCTTGTCACCGAGCTTTTTCGAGAGCGGCAGCACCGCGCACTTGATGGGCGCGAGCGCCGGATGGAAGCGCATGACGACGCGGGTGTCGTTCTTCTCCGCGTCGACGACCTCCTCGTCGTAAGCCTCGACGAGGAACGCCAGCGTCACGCGGTCGGCGCCGAGCGACGGCTCGACGACGTAGGGGACGTAATGCTCGTTCTTCTCCTGATCGAAATAGGTGAGATCCTGCCCGGAGGTGTTCTGGTGCTGAGTGAGGTCGTAATCCGTGCGGTCGGCGACGCCCCAGAGCTCTCCCCAGCCGAACGGGAACATGTATTCAAAGTCGGTGGTCGCCTTGGAGTAGAAGGAGAGCTCCTCCTTCTCGTGGTCGCGCAGGCGGAGGTTCTCGTCCTTCATGTTGAGGCCGAGGAGCCACTGGTGGCAGAATTCGCGCCAGTACTGGAACCACTCGAGGTCGGTGTTCGGCTCGCAGAAGAATTCGAGCTCCATCTGCTCGAACTCGCGGATGCGGAAGATGAAGTTGCCCGGCGTGATCTCATTGCGGAAGCTCTTGCCCACCTGACACACGCCGAACGGGATCTTGCGGCGGGTCGTGCGCTGGATGTTCTTGAAGTTGACGAAGATGCCCTGCGCCGTCTCGGGGCGGAGATAGACCTCGCTGGAGGAATCCTCAGTGACGCCCTGATGCGTCTTGAACATGAGGTTGAACTTGCGGATATCGGTGAAATCGCACTTGCCGCAGCCCGGGCAGGGGATCGCGTTCGAGCGGATGAAATCCACCATGCCGTCGTTCGTCATAGCCTCGACGACGACGCCCTCCTTCGGGTTCTCCTCGAGCCAGCCCTCAATGAGCTTGTCGGCGCGGTGGCGCATCTTGCAGCTCTTGCAGTCGATCAGAGGATCGTTGAAGGTCGTGACGTGGCCGGAGGCCACCCAGACCTGCGGGTTCATCAGAATGGCGGCGTCGAGGCCGACGTTGTAAGGGTTTTCCTGCACGAATTTCTTCCACCACGCGCGCTTGACGTTGTTCTTGAGCTCGACGCCGAGCGGGCCGTAGTCCCAGGAATTGGCCAAGCCGCCGTAAATCTCGCTGCCGGGGTATACAAAGCCGCGTCCCTTGCAGAGCGCGACGATCTTGTCCATCGTTTTTTCGGTGTTAATCATACTTTCCTCATCCTCCAACCGACGATTTTTATTACTAAAACCATTTAATTATATACCATCGGCCGTTTTTGTCAAGCCGTGGCGTTCTCATTTTACACGGCTCCGGCATCCAAAGAAAACCCGGAAGGCATCAGCCTTCCGGGATTCAGCGTGTCGACTTGGTCGACACGCTGGGGGCGAGAAACGCTTCGCTGGTTTCTCGTTGGAGAGAGATCGCACTCCGCTTCGCGCACTCCCTTTGGTCGCACGCGCGCTCCGCGTAAAGTATTTTTTACCCGCAGGGCACAAGCGCGTGATACATGCTCCCGCGAAAAATGATAGGACTTTATTTTCG
>Ga0079305_1001259_pt1 | contig 36079 bp, 37 predicted proteins | sample LMS_cellobiose_e_FD_79183 | JGI IMG/M metagenome (GOLD analysis project Ga0079305, IMG submission 79183) | Rumen-fistulated moose microbial communities from Alaska, USA - LMS_cellobiose_enrichment | ecosystem: Host-associated > Mammals > Digestive system > Stomach > Rumen fluid ... | reverse complement strand
TCGTAGGTGCACCTTTTACACAGACAATTTACGGAATGATTCTGATGAACGCTCTTAAGGGAGCAGCAAACGCAGATCCTGGCCTTATTCTTGGCGCAGGTCTCTTCGGCGGTATCGGTATCGGTATGTCAGCATGGTTCCAGGGTGCAGCAGCTGCAGCAGCTGCAGATGCACAGGTAAGCACAGGAAAAGGTTTCAGTAACTACCTGATCGTTCTTGGTCTTATCGAGTCTGTAGCCCTCTTCGTAATGGTATTCGTAATGGGTATCGTTGGCTGAGTTCTACAAAGAATTTTTATACTTCAGCGGCCGGCGTTCAACCGGCCGTTGTTTTTAAGGAGGAGACATGAGTACAGTGAAAAAGGTTACAGACAGTATCATATATGTTGGTGTCAATGATCATAAGATAGACCTGTTCGAAGGTCAGTATGATGTTCCAAACGGCATGGCATACAACTCCTACGTCATCCTTGACGACAAGATTGCAGTCATGGATACTGTGGACATCAACTTTACCCACGAATGGCTGGACAACCTAGCCGAGGCTCTGAACGGCAGACAGCCCGACTACCTGATTGTGCAGCACATGGAGCCGGACCATTCTGCAAATATCCAGAACTTTGTGAATACATATCCAGGTGCCAAGATTGTTGGAAACTCCAAGACATTCACCATGATGGCACAGTTCTTTGGACACAGCTTCGAGGATAGGCAGGTGGTAGTGGAAAACGGCGGCACACTCAGCCTTGGAAAGCATCAGCTTACCTTTGTATTTGCCCCTATGGTCCACTGGCCAGAAGTTATGGTGACATATGACTCTACAGACAAGGTGCTTTTCTCTGCCGACGGTTTCGGCAAGTTCGGCGCACTGGATGTGGAAGAGGAATGGGCCTGCGAGGCAAGGCGCTACTACTTCGGCATTGTAGGAAAGTACGGTGCTCAGGTGCAGAAACTGCTTCAGGCCGCATCTACTCTTGATATCCAGAAGATATGTCCACTCCACGGTCCTATCCTGACCGAGAACCTGGGCTACTACCTGGATCTGTACAACACCTGGTCATCTTATGGCATCGAGAGCGACGGTATTGTAATTGCATATACATCTGTATACGGCAACACCAAGAAGGCAGTGGAACTGCTGGCAGAAAAGCTCAAAGCCAAAGGCTGCCCCAAGGTTGTAGTAAACGACCTGGCCCGGGTGGACATGGCCGAGGCTGTGGAAGATGCATTCCGCTACGGCAAGATTGTGCTGGCAACCACTACCTACAATGCAGGAATATTCCCTTGGATGCGGGAGTTCATAGACCATCTGACAGAGCGGAATTTCTCCAACAAGAAGGTGGCATTCATAGAGAACGGCACCTGGGCACCTATGGCCCACAAGGTGATGAAGGGAATGCTGGAAGGCTGCAAGAACCTGGTGTTCGCAGAGCCTGTTGTGACTATCAAGTCAGCAATGAACGATGCCAACAAGGAGCAGCTTGAGGCTCTGGCAGACGATCTTTGCCAGGACTATCTGGCCCGCTCACCTCAGACAGCGAAGAAGAACGATATGACAGCTCTCTTCCGCCTGGGCTACGGCCTTTATGTGGTTACCTGCAACGACGGAAAGAAGGATAACGGCCTTATCGTAAACACAGTATCTCAGGTAAGCGACAACAAGATCGCAGTCTGCATCAACAAGAGGAACTACTCCTGCCATGTAATCGAGCAGAGCAAGGAGCTCAACGTTAACTGCCTCTCTGTGGACGCTCCATTCGACATCTTCAAGCGGTTCGGTTTCCAGAGCGGACGGACAGTGGACAAGTTCCAGGGCATGGAGACAGCAAAGTCAGACAACGGCCTGCCGTTCCTCACCCAGTACATCAACGCAGTCCTCTCCCTCAAGGTGGAGAACCAGGTGGACCTGGATTCCCATATCATGTTCATCTGTTCTGTAACAGAGGCACGGGTCACATCAGACCGGGCTACCATGACCTACACCTACTACCAGGAGAATGTAAAGCCGAAGCCACAGACCGAAGGGAAGAAGGGCTGGGTCTGCAAGATCTGCGGATACATCTACGAAGGCGAGGTGCTTCCAGATGACTTTATCTGTCCGCTGTGCAAACATGGTGCAGCAGACTTTGAAAAAATAAAATAAAAAAGGAGTAAGACATGAAATACGTTTGCAATGTATGCGGTTGGGTATATGAGGAGGCTCAGGGAAGCCCCGAGAACAACATAAAGCCAGGAACTAAGTTCCAGGACCTGCCCAAGGACTTTGTATGTCCACTTTGCGGCGCTGGAAAAGACCAGTTCAGCAAGCAATAAACATACAGCCCAGCAATAAGGCACACCTGCTCGGTAAACAGCCATAGGCTGTGACACCGCCAGGCGTACCTTTTGCTGGGCATACGCTTATATAGCTATTTTTGAAGCTAAGAAAGGAGGAAAAAATGAAAATTACAACTTTTGATCCAATTATTGTATCGCCAAAGGCAGAGGATCTTATCAGTGTATTTGAGGCACTGGGCTTTGAGAAAAGTCATGCACCTGTCACAGCTACATCCATAGGAGATGTTACCTCAATCAGGATGAAACACGAGAATGGCTACCATGTGGATGTTGCCGATGTAAAGGGAATTCCACAGGATAAAACTTATGTCAGAATCAATGTGGACAACTTTGAGGAAGCCTACGATATTCTGCTTAAGCATGGATTCAAGAATAGGATGGGAGAGAATGAGACCATAGATTCAAAGAGATCCAAAGCTGCTACAATGATTTCTCCTTCTGGTTTCATCATTGCTCTTGTCCAGCACATAAAATAATCACCGTCAACAGAAGCTGTAAATAATGCATGCACATTTTAGCTAAATATTTGACATTTTAGCTAAAATGTGATAATCTCTATTTAAAATAAGGAGAATTATCATGCTTGCAGTTTCTGTCGGGGAAGTAAAGAATAAATTATCATATTTTCTTCATCTCATAGAGAGCCAGAAGGAATCCATCCAGATAACAAGGCATGGAAAGCCTATTGCTTTTATAACAGATAAAGAGACTAATGATAAATTTTCTAAACAGGCTTTATTCTCCGCCAGTCTTGAGGAATGGCGGAATAAATATAGTCATCTTTTTACCAACGAAGAAATTGACAGAATATTCGATAGAGACAGGACAATTGATTCAGATATCAGGCATCCAGAGGACTTTGCAATATGAATATTTATCTTCTGGATACAAATATCATCTCCGAACCATCGAAACCGGTGCAGAACAATAAAGTAACCGACAGAATCAAAAAGAATATCGATTTTTCATGTATAAGTTCTATCACCTGGGCTGAAATATTGTCTGGAATAAAGTGCCTGCCTAAGGGGGCAAAGCGAGAAGCCCTGCAATCCTACTATATAAATCAGGTGCAGAAAGTTTTTGAAATAATACCTTTTGATACCAGTGCAGCAGCTGTTTATTCTGATCTGGTGGAAAGATTGAAGGAAAAAGGAACTCTTGCTCCAAAATTTGATACATTAATTGCGGCAACAGCAATAGCTAATAACCTGATATTGGTGACCAGAAATACAACAGATTTTAAAGCAATTTCAGAAGTTTCACCCCTCATGCTTGAGAACTGGTTTGAAGAATAATAAAAATTTCTACCTGTAGCATTATTTGACACACCCATAGGGATATAGTATGCCTATCTCCTATGAAATGCCTGCTGGAGACCGGGTTTTCCGGAGTCTTTTCTGTGGCAGTTCCAGCAGGCGACTTTTTAGCGGGAGGTGTGGAGGTTACTTCAGTACATCATCTAAAAGTTGCCAGTTGGGGGAGGCAATCTTGTCAGAATAGGTATCGGTGCAGATGCAAAGGTGGATGCCGTTCTGTCGTACAAAGCCACCGAAGATTGCTCTACAATCTTTTTGCATCACTTGGATATATGCTTTCAGTGCCTCGAATTTTTTAGGTGAGAATGGATCAATATCTTGGCTCTGTCCTGCTTTTGTCTGGCCGCCTTTTGTCTCTATTATCCAAAGTCCTTCCTTGGTTTTAACTACATAATCTGGGAAGAAATTACGCTGTTTGCCGTTGTTGTCCTCGTAGACAATAGAGTAGTAATCTGAACCTTTATCACCATTCTTATAGAACCAGATTACAGCGTCACTGCTCTGGCAGAAATTCTCAAAAGCCTGTTCTGGAGCTGAACGGATTTCGGCAGAGGCCAAATACTTTTCATAAACATTTTTTGAATAAACATCTTGGAACATAGCGCTGGCATTATAAGTAAACAGACAAGTCTCTGGAATTTTGAATATAAAAGATTCCTTGCGTCTGGTGGAGATTCCCAGTGTGCCTGCCTTAAGCTGATCCGATGATGCCTGCTTGAAATCTTCCCTAAGCTTGTCGATGTTGTTTATGACGAATGAATAGATTGACCTTCTGTCAAGTCTAAGAAGTTTTGTCTGTCCCGATTTTTTAGGCAGTTCACAGAAAAGCTGACGCATTATGGTATTTACATTCTCATAGCTTAAACCAATGTCAGAACTTATCTGACCTATGAAATGATGATACACCCGTCCGTGAACATGAGTGTTCAATGGAGTCTTAAAATCCACAGTCTGCAGGTTGCTTATCTGTGGTAAAGTGTGAATTGTGCCTGTCAATGTTTCATTTTCTATATACTGCGAGAACTTATATCCTTTGCTTTCAAATTTCAGCTGATTGTTTTTTCCATCAAGATTATATTTCTGTTTGAAATGCCCAATGAGAGCGGCTTTTGCCTGCTTAGGGTCATGTTCGTCATTCTCGTCAGGATGCCGTTCACCTGGCAATTCAAATGTCTTATATTCATCTTTCAGATGGAGCAGCGAAGCGTCCAGAGCATCTTTGCCCAGATTCTTTTTGGCACCCTCTATGAACTTCTCATCCAATGTGTATAGATAGCAATTGTCCAGGTCGTCGTCTCCATAGTGTTTTGCTTCGGGCATACGCCGTATTCTTCCTATGGTCTGAATCTCAAAGGTTTCTCCCATATTATCGCGAAGCTTGACCAGGATATGAGCTCTGGGACAGTCCCAGCCGGTGGCAACTGCCAGTTTGAATATCATGGCAACAGGTTCTGCATTGTTCTTCTCTATGCCATCAAGATTCTCGTGCATTGTAATGCCTTTGGAAGACTTTTTCTCGTTCATCCATATTGCAAGCAGATTGTTCTCGAAAGAGATTTTATGCTGCTCAAACCAGGTTGTAACCTGCTCCAGAAGGGTGTCCGATGTGTTAGGCATCTGCACCAGAATAAGAGGGTTTATATCTGTTCCGTTCTGCAAAAATTTTGACCGCAGAAGCTGCTGTTTCTCCAACGCTTTTGAGAGAAGAAAATCAACCTGGTTATCATCGATTGTCGCACCTGCAAGCTTGTTGAAATTTTCATTTATCACAAGCAGTTTTTTTATCAATCCTTGAGCAATGACATCTTCTTCCAGCACAATAACTCGATTAGTGCTGTTTCCTTTAGGAGTGGCACTGGCTTTTATAATGGTTGAAGGATGGAAAAAATCTATAATTGCTTTAGTCTTTATGGTGTCATTGGTGTGGCTTTCGTCAATGATCAGCTTGAAATCAAGGCCAGCATCAAGAGATTTATCCACATACTCCTTGAAGTTTGTATGTTCGCCGTCTTTTAGGGCATTGTTTCCTTTTTTATTCAGCAGCTCCCAATTTATGAAACAGCAGTCATTCTCGGCAAAGCCTGAGGTCATTATGTCGGAGAGCAGCTTAGTGGTGCGTCCATGGATATAGGCATCCATCTTTTTCTTGCTCTGTTCCTCCAGATTTCCTTTACCTGGGGTAAACCAGACAAATACTGTCTTATCGTGGCAGTGGAGATATTCATCCATGAAATGAGTTAGTATTATAGTCTTGCCACTGCCAGTACAGCTTTCAAGCGTTATTTCTGTGGTTATGCCTGGCTTTTCGTTTTCAACAGCTTGCTGGAGTTCTCTAATTGCATTGCGCTGGAAAGGAAGAAGCTCAATATTCATTGCTGCCTCTGCTCTCTGTATCAGGGTAGTAGTATTCTGGCACAGTCTTTATCTCAATGCCGTTTTTATGCAGCTTCTGTTCCTGGTCTTTGCTTATCAGGATATCATGACTCAAATATAAAGATTTACATTCTGAATGCAGTTCTATTGAGCTGATAAAATCATCAAGTTCATCATCATCCATTATGATGGAAACTGATTTATTGTTATCCATGTCTGCTGCATTCTCAAGCTCGACAAGGGTGCGGATATTCTCCAGAAGCTGGTCTGCATATTCATAATACATCTGGTCATCTACAGGAACGAAATCTACTTTAAAATACTTAAGAGCGCCAGGCATGCCATCGGAGTAGACGGAGCCGTCTTTTCTTTTACCGGTAATCACAGTCTTAAGCCGCTGATAGGTGATATCCCTGCAGATATTATTTTCGTTATTGGTGCATAGAATGAATCTGCGGTGTCCGCCATCCTCTGCATTCAACTTAAGTACTGCATGGCCCGTTGTGCCAGACCCTGCGAAGAAGTCTAAGATAGTGGAAGTGGAGAATGTAACATTGTTAAATATTTTTATAAGTACTTCTATAGGCTTTGGATTAAGAAATATGTCTTTCTGTTTAAAAATTTCAGTTAAAATATTTGAGCCATCACCTGTTTCGGCTACATCATATAATATGCTTCTATCTTTTATTTTTTTAACTTGTCCAGAAAAATATTCTTTTTCATAAGGAATCCACTTATCTTTTTTCTTTTCCCAATGAATAAGATTATTTTCTTCTAGAATATTCATTTTTTCTTTTCCAATACGCCATCGCCCATCATTTCCATCAGGTGCGATTGGATAACAATCTGATCCATCTGGAGCATCTATTGGAAAAAACATAGTTGGACGGTCTTCACGCCTTGAAGTATTTCCCCATTTTGCAAGTTTTGTTACTTTAAAAACTCCTTTAGCATCTGAATGTGTAAACTCATTTTTTGAACGTTCAATAATTATATCTTTCCAAAATAGATTGGGGCTTTTTCTATAGACACATATATATTCATGTTCTATCGAAAAGTAATCAACGGCTTGGCCACCGCCATATTTTTTCCGCCATATATAATTTCCGATAAAATTTCTCTCACCAAAAATCTCATCGCAGAGCATTTCTAGATCAGCTTGTTCATTGTCATCTATAGATATGAAAATAACTCCAGTTTCGCTCAGTAACTCCTTGGCTATTATAAGCCGTTTGCTCATGAAGGAAAGCCATTTTGAGTGCTTGAATTCATCGGTAGAATCAACAAAACTGTCATCATAAATAAAATCTTTATTGCCAGTATTGTACGGTGGATCAATATAGATGACATCAATCTTGCCTTTGTGGGTTTTCTCAAGGAGCTGGAGGGCCGCAAGATTGTCGCCTTCGATAAGAAAGTTCTGTTCGCCACCGTTATTGATGGCCAGGTCAGGCTCTTCGGCCAGTATTGGAATATGGGTGGATAGAAGGTCATCAATTTTTTCCCGGTGTTCCTCGAATACAAGCCCATATTTCTTTCTGTTTATCTCTTTCAGAATGTCGCCGATATAACCCAGCAGGTTCTGGGTATTCTGATCCTGAGGGCATGAGGATATAAAGTCTTTAATTGACTTTACTCTGCTGATGAGAACATCCCTTTTCTTTTTCGAGATATTGACCGACATCTCCTAACCCTTGTCAGGGGTAATGATATTACACTTTTAAGAGTAATTCAATTACTTTAAAACAACAAAAGAGCAATGTTATTCAATTTGTTTTTTTAATCTTTTATCAGACTATGTAAATATGAAAACAGAAGATATCAGAAAACGTCTGGGGCAGAATATCAAAACTTTTAGAAGAATACGGAAATTTACACAGTCAGATTTAGCCGATAAAACAGGTATTTCTTTAGATATGCTGAAAAGTATTGAACAGGCTCGTACAGGAACGAGCGATAAATATCTGGTTGCTATTGCTGAAGCCCTGGAAGTTGATGTTGTCCATCTTCTGATGCCCGTAGATGATTCCTTCGATGAAGAAGGAGAAGATATCAGCCGTATTAAGCAATCTATTGCATCGGGGCTTAAGGCTTATGTAGACAGCACTTTGGATAATTTAGTCAAACCAAAGCTTGCTGCAAACTCAGAGCCCGGGTATTTGAAATAACCCTACTCGAAAATATTCAAAGAACGAAATCAAACCACAACATAATGCCAATTGACACATTATACCTGATTACATTTTATGACCAGAAGTGTGAATCTGAAACTGAATCTAGAGTTGCTGCATCAAACAAGTCATCATGCCTAAGGTAAGCCTATTTACAAGGCTTGCTCAAAGACATCAAAAAGTAGCTTACTCCAAGTATGGCCCATAAGAAAAGTTTGATAGGTAAAACAATAAAAAGCCAGAGACAAATATTAAAAACCAGTCTGAAAAGGCCATTCCAGATATCATCAAATAATTGTAATAATCCCATAATTTCCACCTTCCATGCCTTCATCCTATCACAGGGGGTGTGTCAAATAATGCTACAGGGAAAAATTATCCTTCGGAATCTAAATCTTTTATTGCAGCAGAAAGGTTATCAAAAGTCTTTGGTTTAATTTTCCCGCTTGCTATCTCTTCTGTCTCTTTGAAGGCGTCCAGTGTTTCTTCGTTATACTGTTCTTCTGGAGCAACGGCCTGGAAGGGGAGCCGCCTCTGGACAACGCACTGGGTCAGGAACAGCCGGATGGCAGATGTGATGTCCAGCCCGATAGATGACAGGATATTCTCTGCATTTTTCTTTAAGTTTGTATCTATTCTGGTTTGTATTGTAATTGTCTTCATTGCATACCTCGTATTACAAATATACTATAATATCAATGAAAAAGCAATATAAAATAATGCAAAAACAATATATATTTGCAAAGCTGGTCCCGGAACCTCAGAAAATATAGTATTAAGTGGCAGCAAAAGGCACCCCTGGCGGTGTTACAGGCTATGCCTGTTTACCGAGCAGGGGTGTCTTATTGCTGTCAGTATATTGTTATTTATCTGCTGAGGTTCTGGCGGTCTGCTGGGCTACCGATGCTTGACATGCTTGTATACTATAGTATACAGTATAAGTGTGTATAGAATATTACAGACAGATACATACAGAAAATGGTTCAAGAAGCTTCGTGATATGAGGGCTAAATTTGCAATAGGTCAAAGAATTGAGAGGATGACTATAGGTAATTTCGGGGACTCGAAGTATATTGGCGAAGGTATCTTTGAACTGAGGGTTGATGTCGGAAAAGGTTATAGAGTTTATTTTGTGAATAATGGTAAAGAAATTGTGATACTTCTTGTCGGCGGTGACAAATCAACCCAAGATGATGATATTAAGATTGCCAAGAAGATGGCAAAGGAGCTTTAAGATGGAAAAAGTGACAGAATTTGATATGGCAGAATACCTTGATACAAAGGAATTACAGCAGGGATATCTTGATTTCAATGCAAAAGAGGGGACTCCTGAGGATCTCATCAGAGCGATAAATACTGTAGCAAGGGCAAGAGGTATGACCAAGACAGCAAGAGATGCAGGTATTACAAGAGACGGACTCTACAAGGCACTCTCTGAGAATGGGAATCCTTCGTTTGCCACAGTCTGCAAGATTCTTCATGCCATAGGCTATACAATTACCCCTACCCCGATAGCATAAACTTATTTATAGTGTGTCGGTCTGCTGGGCTACCATTCCAGGCTGTCAGATTCTGGCCAGCTCTTTCCCCAGTCTGTGGCACTCTTCCAGGTCTATTGGGAACTGCTTTTCCCTGGCCTCTTTCTTGGCCTCCAGGTTGAATCCTGCCATGCTGTACTTGCTGTAGTCTGATACCTGTGTAGTGTTGCAGGAGAAGTATGACTGCACTTTTCCATTCAGGAAGCGGAATGTCCCTTCTATCCCTTTTGCCATTGGCTTGATCAATGTGTCCACATATGAGCCAGATGCATTCATGGTGTAGATAAGCCCCACATTCACCTTGCCGGTGAAGTAGCTTGAATAGTTGTCGTAGGAGAGCATTACGAATATAAGCCGCTCCAGAAGGGCACGGAACTGTGCAGTAGGCTCGCCGAAGTAGATAGGGGAGCCGATGATAAGTGAATCTGCCTGGGTGATTCTGTCGATAAGTGGAGACAGGTCATCCTTCCAGTAGCATTTGCACCGTTCTGCCCCTTTCCTTTTGCAGGCAAGGCAGCTGCGGCATCCGGTAAAGCTAAGGCTGTAAAGGTCTATATATTCAGTTTCGGAACCTGCTTCCTTAGCCCCTTTCTGGGCCTCTTTCAAAAGCTGTGCTGTGTTCCAGTTCTTCCGCGGGCTTGCGTTGATAATAATTGTCTTCATGTTTTCCTCTATATATCAGTATGCACTATATATATCATAAAAAATGTATTTTAAAAAGTCTTGGAAAAGATACCAGGTATCATTAAAAATCGTACTTGAACTGTTTCCTTTATGGTCATATAATTGAACCAGTTTGAAAAAATGACTATAAGGAGATTGCAATGACAAACGCAGAAAAAGTACATGAATATCTAAACAAGGTACAGACTTTCTACTTTCTGACAACTGACGGCGACCAGCCCAAGGGGCGTCCTTTCGGGTTCCAGATGCTGGTGGACGGTGTGATTTATTTCGGTTGCGGCACATTCAAGAATGTGTTCAAGCAGCTTACTGCAAACCCCAAGGTTGAGGTTCTGGCCCTTACTGGCAATGCAGAGTTCATGCGCTATGACGGCAAGGCCAAGGTTGTAAAGAGCGATGCTCTTCTGGCCAAGGTACGCCAGGCAATGCCCGAGATTATGGCACTTTATGACAAGAATGGCTGGGAGATGGGCCTGTTCTGCCTGGAGGATGGACATGTGGAGATCCGGGACCTGTTCAAGGTAAAGGAAGAATTTGATCTCTGATGGAAAAGCAGAGCACTATCGAGGACCGTTTCGGTCTGTGTCCCTATGCTACTGCCCAGAGCCTGATTTCGGGCAAGTGGGCAGTTCTTATCCTGATGTATCTGGAAAAAGGTCCGGTGCGGTTCAACGCTCTTCTACGGAGTATGCCCAAGATGACCCATGCCACCCTCTCTGTGCAGCTTAAGGCTCTGGAGGAGCATGGGCTGGTAAAGCGGCAGCAGTATGCATCAATCCCGCCCCGGGTTGAGTATTCCCTTACCGAGATGGGGCAGAAGTTCCATCCTGTCATAAAGGCAATAGAGGAGTGGGGCAATGAATATATAAAAAATATGAATGCTGCATCTCCAGCTCCAAAGCCAGCACCACGGAAAGCCGGCTACATTGTCAGGGCATAAAAAAAACGGCCTGCTTAATCGGCAGGCCGGTGATATTTTTCTTCTTTCAGAGATCAGATCTGGCAGGAAGCAACAGGGGTAACGCCGGCAGGCAGATCCAGTGCATCCTTGGTCAGTTTCCACTCTATGTTGTGGATATACTGCTTTGCAACTGCTGCAAAGTGGAGCATTGCAATACCCAGGTTCAGATCCCGGTCGATGTCTGGTGTCAGAGCCTCTTTCTCGGAGAGCAGGTACACTGTAGAACCTTTAAGCAGGAATGAGTATGGCTGGAGGTTCAGATAGCTTGGAGACTTTGATGCTGCTGTGAAAGATTCCCACAGGATATCCTCGTAGAATCCAATCTTCTCATCAAGACCATCTTTCTTGCCGTATGTGTCTATGCTCAAGAGTTCGTCGATGCTCTTTTTAGGTGCAAAGTAATGATGCTTTGCAGAAATCTCTATATTTGACATGGTGATGATATTGAGGTGGAGCCATTTGCGTGCCCGCTCTGCCAGGCCGAATGCAGCTACTGCAACTACTTTCTTGTCTGCCTTGAGGGCAAGTGCTTTTTTGATCTTATCGCTGTCTGTAAAGGTAAGCCAGCAGGAACCATATCCTAAATCTCTGGCCTTGAGCATAAGGTCTTCCATAATATAGCCTGCATTGAGCCCTGCACCCTGCTTATCCTCGCTGGTCAGAACCATGTAGCTTGGGGATCCTACAAGTGGTGCGTTGTATCCGGCTGCCTTCTCCAGAGCCTCCTTGACATCGGACCCTGTGATGATAAGTTCTGTCTTTATATCTGGAATCAGGCGCAGACAGTTTTTGTCGTGATATGCCTTGATTGCTTCAATAATGTCGCCAGGAATTGCTTTTTCCTGGAAAGTCTTGTTAGAGACACGCTCTTCAATAAGTAAAGGATAATCCATGCTAAAATACCTCCAAAGTGCCCCTATTATATACTTATTTTCTTTTTCTGTACAGGTAGTACTGTATCGATTCCTCTGTGTCATCTATGTTTTCGAATGTATAGCTGACATCGGGAGCCAGTCTGTCCAGCATATCCAATACCCTGTCTATATCTATGGTCCCGTTTCCGATGCTCTTGTGCCAGTCCCAGCTTGAGTCGTTGTTATGCAGGTGTACATGAGCAAGGTATGGGGCAAATGCCTCTATCCACTCCGGTATTGGAACATTGCTTACACCGCCTGCGTGGACGTGCCCTATATCTAGACACAGCCGGCATCTCCTGTCGTTGACCCCTCTGACTATATCCACCAGAAAACTGGGCTGGCTCTCCATGACATTCTCAAGACACAGGATAAAATCCTCGGGTTTGTCTATAAGGAATTCCTTCCAGAACTCTATGGAACGCTCCACATACCACTGGGGAAAATAGACCAGAGGTATATAGCCGCCATGAAGCACCATCTTTGAAAGTCCATAGCTCCTCATAAGATTATACGCCTGATTATACCGCTCCATAGAGAGCTTCCGCACCCTGGGGTCTATGGCACATGGAGAAAGCTCGCTGAAAGGCCCGTGGAACACTTTTGCACGGCCGAGCATCCGTCTTGCATCTGCATCATATTTAGGAAAGTCCGGCATATCCATATACATAGCGGTGCAGAACTGATCCAGCTCTATTCCCAGGTCATACTTTTCTGCCAGCTCCCAGGCCCGGCTGTCTATGGTTGCCACACACAGTTGATGCATCTTAAAGCTCCTTCTCCAATGTCAGTTCTTTTCCATCCCAGCCGCACCGGTAGCCATGGCCGTTCTCGGCATACCATTGATGATACTGCCGGTCTGACCTTATAAGGCTAGAGAGAATGGCCATGATAGTGCCTCCATGGACCACAAAGACTGCCTGGTCTCTATTTTTTCCCAAGCTCCATTTATTGGCTATATCCAGAAAAGCCTGGGTGCAACGGATTGTAAAGCTCATCTTGTCCTCGCCCTGGGGGACAGGACCTTCGCACATAGTGCTCAGCCATGCTTTATATTCTCTATCCTGTTCCATGTCTGCATGGGACTTGTTCTCGAACCGGCCAAAGTCCATCTCCCTCATATCTTCCACCACAATCTGCTCTGCTGCCGGAAACAGGATTGAGGCTGTCTCCCTGCACCTCCGCATAGGGCTGACATATACTTTCTTTGTATCAGGATAGAGTTTTGCCTTCCTGATATCGGTAAGCTCGGCTTTTCCTGCCTCGCACAGGCTCTGGTCGGTGCGTCCGCCTATGAATCTGCGTAAAAGGTTCCCAGGTGTCTTCCCGTGCCGGATAAAGTATATTGTCATCATTTTATCCTTTTCCCGATTCCACAGAATACCCGGGTTACAGTACCTGCGGCCGCTGCTATGATGCACAGGGCCCGTCCTGTCTCCTCCCTCCAGATTCTGTCAGATTTCTCTGCCGGGTGTATGCCGCATCCTATCTCGTCCGAGCAGATTACTGCATCAGGATTTTCCTGCACCAGATGCCGTGCATATTCCTGGGGCGAGCCTCCCTTGGACAGAATTTCTTTTGAAAGGATGGCAAAGTTCTCTATATCTGGCTTTCTACCTGTCTCTTTTTCTGCCAGTTCTCGCTGCCCGGAACCTGCTCCACCTATATAGAGTCTTATCATATCTGCTCCCTACCAGAAAATTCCTATGCACAGTATGGTAGCCAGCTCCGAAAGCTGCAGGAACCACCCGGCCAGATCGCCGGTTATCCCCCCGAACTCTTTGTACGAGACAATTCTATAATACAAAAATAAAAACCCGTTGACGCAGATGACAAGCAGCCCCAGCCATCCGCACAGCACCACAAGGGCGGCGGCACAGAGCATGATGGTCAGAATCATTGCCAAAGCCAGCGGCTTTTTTGCAGTCATATCCGCAAAACTCTGAAGCATTCCTTTCTTCCGTGCCCCTTTGAATGTGGCTATAGCCAGTGCACTTAGAGTTCTGGAGAGGACAAACCCTACACAGACTGAACCCAGTGCCCACCAGTCGGCAATAGATGTCCAGCAGGCAAAGTATATCATTATCCACAGCGCTGCAAAGATAATTGCAAAAGCACCTGAGTGAGGGTCTTTCAGTATATCAAGCTTTTTTTCTGTATACTGATGCGAAGCCAGGGCATCTACTGTGTCGCAGAAGCCATCCATGTGTATTCCCCCGGTTATCAGAAAAGGGAGAGCTGCAGCAATGGCGGCCTGGATCAAAAGAGGGGCCTCAAGCAGTGCGGCAGAATAGAACCAGAGGCATTCAAAGCCGCCTATTACAGCTCCAACCAGCGGAAAGAAAAAGAGTGCATTCCGCTTTGCATTGTCGTCCCATTCAAAACAGGGGAGTGGGATATGAGAATACATCTGGAACGCTATGGCTATGCTTTTCAGCATGGAAAGTCTCCTTTTATCCTGACAGGGATGCCGCACACCATCTCAACTACAGCATCAGATTTTTCTGCCAGATAGCAGTTTATATCATTCAGTACTTTCTTGTAAGCTTCGGTCTCCTGGGAATATTGTATACCATCGCAGTCAACAGAGGAAGAGACCCAGACTGTATTCTTGTTCCGTAAGATAATAGGCTCAAGCTCCGCTTTAAGCTCTTTGGTCCACCGTGCAGTATCCAACGGGTTCTCTCCGGGAGCAAACATAAGGTTTGCAGTATGGGTTGCTATACATTCCACCAGCAGGGTCTTACCGCAGCCGGGCAATGGTGCCAGCTTCCAAGGCCGCTCCAGAGTTGTGAAACCTTTTCCTGAACGCATTCTGCGGTGGCGGTCCACCGCTTTCTGATCCTCGGGGCTTACCACAGGCATGGTTGCCACATAGACCAGGCTGCCGCCCAGCTTCTGGGTTGCACTTTCTGCAAAGGCAGATTTACCCGATGCACAGCCGCCTATAACCAGAAGATTCATTTCTGCTCCCTGTATGGCTCTATGCCTATCTCTTTAAAGCTGTGGCTGCTGTTGTAGATTGCCAGTGCCATATCCAGCATCGGCAAAAGCATTATACCGCCTGTTCCTTCTCCCAGAGCCATGTCTGCCTGTATTGGAGCCTTTAGTCCCAGTGTGTCAAATGCGGCAGAACAGCCTGGTTCCCTGCCTTGGTGGGAGGGTATCATATATTCCTTTGTACTTGGATCTTTTTTCCAGGCAGCCACAGCGGCGGCGGCAGAGACAAGGCCATCCAGCACCACCGGAATCTTGAGCCTGGGTGCTGCCAGAAGCACACCGTACATGGCTGCAATGTCGGCACCTCCAACCTTGGAGATTACATCGGCAGGATTGTGGGGGTCGGGATGTGTGGTTGAAATACCCCGTTTTATTGTTTCGATTTTGTTTTTCAGTCCTGCATCCGAAAGACCGCTTCCACGCCCGCAGAGCTCTTCCGGTTCCCTGTCCAGAAGCACCGACAGGAGTGCTGCTGCAGTGGTGGTATTGCCTATTCCCATCTCGCCTATGACTGCAATGTTGTATCCATCAGACTTGGCTTTCTCTACAGCCTTTCTGCCAGCCTCTATGGCAGCTTCTGTCTCCTGTCTGGTCATGGCCGGTTCTTTTGCAAAGTTCCGGGTACCGTGACATAGTTTTCTACTGATTGTGCCGGGAACATCATCAACCATTCCCACATCATAGATCTCAACTTCGGTATCTGCTTTTCTGGCAAGGATGTTGACATTGGAGTTCCCGGCTGCCATAGAGCGCACCACTGCTGTAGTCACTGTATGGTCTGACTGGCTGACCCCCTGGTCTACAACACCGTTGTCTGCACAGAAGATAAATGCTTTCCGTCTTGAGATATCAGGGTGTACCGTTCCTTGGGCTGCCCCTATCTTGGCTACAAGCTCTTCAAGCAGTCCAAGGCTGTGGAGCGGTTTTGCCACCTGGTTCCAATGGTTTCTGCATTCCTCAAGGACAGGACTCACCGTATAAACAATCCTCCTATCTGGAATACTGCCAAAGAGGCAAGCCAGGCCACCAGACACTGCCAGAATACGACGCTGACAGCCCAGACAGTTCCCAGCTCCCGCTTGATTGCGGCTATAGCTGCCACACATGGGGTGTAGAGCAGCGAGAATACCAGCATAGACATAGCCTGGAGTGGAACAAGCACTTTGGTCACATCGCCGTTGAAAAGGACTGTCAGTGTGGATACCACGCTCTCCTTGGCCATAAAGCCGGAGATAAGAGATGTGCAGATCTGCCAGCTGCCCAGTCCCACCGGTTTCATGATCACAGCAAAAGCTCCTGCAATCACAGCCAGCATACTGTGCTCAGAGTCAGATACCATGTGGAAGTTAAAGTCTATGCTCTGCATAATCCAGATTATGATGGTTGCCACCAGGATGACAGTAAATGCCCGTTCCAGGAAATCCTTGGCCTTGGCCCACAGGAGCCGTGCTATGTTGCCTGCCCTTGGGAAACGGTAATTAGGCAGCTCCATCACAAACGGTACCGCCTCTCCTTTGAACAGAATCTTGCGGTAGAGCAGGGCTACCAGAATTCCGAATATCATACCTGAAAGGTATAGAGCAATCATGATAAGTGCCCCCTGCTTGGGGAAGAATGCACTTACAAAAAATGCATAGATAGGAAGCTTTGCACTGCAGCTCATGAATGGGGCAAGCAGTATAGTCATACGGCGGTCCCGCTCGCTGGGCAGTGTCCTGGTTGCCATGACAGCAGGAACTGTACAGCCGAAACCTATAAGCATTGGTACTATGCTGCGGCCCGAAAGTCCTATCTTGCGCAGCAGCCGGTCCATGACAAAGGCTATCCGGGTAGCATAGCCTGAATCTTCCAGAATAGAGAGGAAGAAGAACAGTGTCACAATAATTGGGATAAAGCTCAGGACACTGCCAACCCCTCCGAATATTCCCTCTATGACCAGACCGTGCAGGAATGGATGGACATTCATTATAGTCATCCAGCTGTCCACAACAGAAGTCATTTTATCAATTCCTGTCTCAAACAGCTCCTGGAGCTTGAGTCCTATGACATTGAATGTCAGATAGAAAATCAAAGCCATGACACCGATGAATGCTGGAATTCCAGTGTATTTGCCAGTAAGAATCCGGTCTATCTTAAGGCTCCGGCTCCGCTCCCTGCTCTCTTTGGGTTTATGCACAGTTTCTGCACATACCTTGCGGATAAAGGAGAACCGCATCTCTGCTATGGAGGCGTTTCTGTCCAGCCCCCGCTCTGTCTCCATCTGAGTCACAATATGGAGAATTGTCTCCTGCTCATTCTTGTCCAGCTCAAGGCGCCGTGTTATATCCGGGTCTCCCTCTATTACTTTGTTCACCGCAAACAGCAGTGGCAGACCGCATCGGGCGGCATGGTCCATAATAAAGAAAGAGATGGAGTGGATGCACCGGTGTACAGCTCCTCCATGGCTTGCTTCGTCGCAGAAGTCCTGTTTACGTGGAGCTTCCTGATATCTGGCAATATGGACTGCATGGTCTATAAGCTCATCTACACCAAGATTCTTGGCAGCAGATATAGGTACTACAGGCACTCCCAGAATATTCTCCATAGCATTTACATCTACAGATCCTCCGTTGGCACTCAGCTCATCCATCATATTCAATGCGACAACCATGGGTATGTTCAGTTCCAGAAGCTGCAGCGTCAGATACAGATTCCTTTCTATATTCGTGGCATCTACAATATTGATGATAGCCTTGGGCTTTTCGTCCAGCACAAAGTTGCGGGATACCATTTCCTCGCTGCTGTATGGGGACATGGAGTAGATGCCCGGAAGGTCGGTGACCAGGGTATCAGGATGCCCTTTGATCACTCCATCCTTGCGGTCTACCGTGACACCCGGAAAGTTGCCTACACGCTGATTCATCCCTGTAAGCTGGTTGAATAGGGTAGTTTTGCCGCAGTTCTGATTTCCTACCAGGGCAAAAGTCAGAATTGTCCCATCTGGCAGCGGATTGCCTGTCCCCTTGGGGTGGAAACGGCCGGATTCTCCAAGGCCCGGGTGGGGTGTGGCTTCTATTTCCCGCTTGTCTTTAAGCACTTCTTCCGGCTCTGTATCTTCCGGCTGCTCGGGTACCACCTGTATATGTTCTGCCTCTGCAAGGCGGAGTGTCAGCTCATAATCGTATATACGTATCTCTATAGGATCCCCCATGGGGGCAAATTTAACCACAGTCAGGGATGTGCCAGGAAGCAGTCCCATATCCAGAAGATGCTGGCGCAGCTGGCCAGATCCGTCTACTTTTGTGACTGTAGCACTGTCCCCTATGGCAAGGTCTTTCAATGTTTTTTTCATGTCGCTGGTAATTATATTATATATATTTTCTTATTGCAAGTTAGTTTTTGCTAACCTGTTGACACATTTTTGTAAAAGAGTTAGTGTATGCTAACGGTTAGTCTATGCTAATTAGTCATGGCTGACAGGTAGGACTGAATATATGATTCCATTGATATTTGCAGAAAAAAATAAAGTCTATTGCATAAAGAAAATTAACGGAAAAGATGAGGCACGCCGTCATCTGAACAACCTGGGTTTTATAGAAGGAGAGGAGATTTCTGTCATCAATGAGCTGGCAGGAAATCTTATCATAGCTGTAAAAGAGTCCCGGATAGCTATAGACCGGGCTATGGCACAGCGTATTGTTGTTGGATAAAAATAGGAGAAATATATGACATTAAAGGAAATGAATCCAGGCGAATCTGCAAAGATCGTCAAAGTCCATGGAGAAGGTGCCATTAAACGGCGTATCATGGACATGGGGCTTACAAAAGGTATCACCTTGACTGTAAGGAAGGTTGCACCGCTGGGAGATCCAGTGGAGATCACTGTCAGAGGCTATGAGCTTTCTATCCGCAAGTTTGACGCCGAGATGGTGGAAGTGGAGGTGCTCTGATGGCTATTAAGATTGCACTTGCCGGAAACCCGAACTGTGGAAAGACTACATTGTTCAATGCACTGACCGGAGCCAACCAGTTTGTTGGAAACTGGCCTGGAGTAACTGTAGAAAAGAAAGAGGGATCTTACAAAGGCGATAAGAGCATAACAATCACAGACCTGCCTGGTATCTATTCCCTTTCTCCATATACCTTGGAAGAGGTTGTTGCACGTAACTATCTGATTCACGAGAATCCTGATGCAATCCTGAACATAGTGGACGGAACCAACCTGGAGCGTAACCTGTACCTGACCACTCAGCTGGCAGAGCTGGGACTTCCTATGGTTGTGGCTGTGAACATGATGGATGTCGTAGCCAAGAATGGCGATAAGATTGATACTAAAAAGCTTTCTCAGGAGCTGGGCTGTGCAGTGATCGAGATTTCTGCACTCAAGGGGACTGGTGTCGATACTGCTGTTGCGGCTGTAAAGGCTGCTGTCAATTCTGGAAAGAAGATGATTCCACCCCATTCCTTCAGCGGCGGGGTAGAGCATGCCATTGCTCATATCGAGGAAGCTGTTCTTCACGATATGCCGGACGAGAAACAGCGCTGGTATGCTGTAAAACTGTTCGAGCGTGATCAGAAGGTTCAGGAAGACCTTAAGATAGATGCAAAGAAGCTTGAGCACATCGAAGCTGATATAAAAGCATGCGAGAAAGAGCTGGATGATGATGCCGAGGCTATCATAACCAACGAGCGTTATACTTACATTGCTTCTATCATCGGAAGCTGCTATAAGAAAAAGAATGTAGGCAGGCTCAGCACCACAGACAAGATTGACCAGATTGTGACCAACCGGTGGCTGGCACTTCCTATATTTGCTGTCATCATGTGGTTTGTCTACTTTGTTTCTGTAACCACAGTAGGTACCTATGTCACAGACTGGACCAACGACGGCCTTTTCGGTGACGGCTACTATCTGTTCGGCAAAGGAAGGGCTCAGTATGATGATGCAGTCACCGAATATGCCAAGGAGAATATCTGGACCGAGGATGTGATCAAAGTTGTTGATGGTGCAGCTGAGGCAGGTGTCATCGGAGCTGAGGATATCAAGGGCAGCATCGAGGATGAGGATTTTGGAGCCTTTGAGGAAGCCTATGGATTCTATGGGCCTGAGCTTGCAGAGAATGGTTTTGATATAAGCGGAAAAGTTGATGAGGCACTGGAGGGAGAGGAATTCCCTGATCCTGCTGATGGATTCGGCTGGTGGATCCCTGGTGTTCCTGTGCTGGTTGAGAGCGGACTTGATGCAGTTGGCTGTGCCGAATGGCTCAAGGGGCTTATCCTGGATGGAATTGTAGGTGGTGTTGGTGCTGTCCTGGGATTCGTACCTCAGATGTTTGTCCTCTTTATCTTCCTGGCATGGCTTGAGGCTTGTGGATATATGGCACGTATTGCGTTCATAATGGACAGAATCTTCCGCAAGTTCGGTCTTTCCGGAAAATCATTCATCCCTATGCTTATCGGTACCGGATGCGGTGTTCCGGGTGTCATGGCCAGCCGTACTATCGAGAGCGACCGGGACAGGAAGATGACTATAATGACCACCACATTCATACCATGCGGTGCCAAGCTTCCTATTATTGCACTGATTACTGCCGCACTGTTTGACGGTGCATCCTGGGTGGCTCCAAGTGCATACTTCCTGGGTATGGCTGCAATTATAATCTCTGGTATCATCCTTAAGAAGACCAGGATGTTTGCCGGAAACCCTGCACCGTTCGTCATGGAGCTTCCTGCATATCACTGGCCTACAGTTGGAAACGTGCTCCGCTCTATGTGGGAACGTGGATTCTCCTTCATCAAGAAGGCAGGAACTATTATCCTTCTTTCTTCTATCGTAATCTGGGCTGGATCTGTGTTCGGCTGGACCGATGGAAAGTTTGGTTTCAATCCGGATCTTGAGCTTGGAGACAGCATACTGGGTGCTGTTGGAAACGGTATCAAGTGGATATTTGCTCCTCTTGGATTCGGCGAGACTACAGCAGTTATTGCAACTGTAATGGGTCTGGTGGCTAAGGAGGAAGTTGTAGGTGTATTCGGTGTCCTGGATTTCCAGGGAATGGGTTCTGCCCTTGCTGGATATTCATTCCTGGCATTCAACCTGCTCTGTGCACCATGCTTTGCAGCTATCGGAGCTATCCGCCGCGAGATGAACAACGGAAAGTGGACTGCATTTGCCATAACTTACCAGTGTGTGGCCGCATACATTGTATCCCTTATCATCTACCAGCTGGGTCTGGCAGTTTCCGGAAGCTTCGGAATAGGTACTGTATTTGGAATTGCAGCTCTGGTATTTGTCCTCTATATGCTGTTCCGCAAGGATAGGTACAAAGATATTCAGAGTGTAAGGATATAAGTTGTGGGTACTGTATTAGTTTCAGCTGTTGTTGTGGCAGTTGTTGCCACAATAATAGCTGTTATGATCAAAGATAAGAAAGCAGGCCGTGGCAGCTGTGGTGGCAACTGTCCAGGTTGCACAAGAGCCTGCCCCAACGCAATAGCAAAGGCAAAGTCTAAAAACCAGTAAGGCTTTAAAACCTGGCAGAAGGCACCCTTGGCAGTGTTACAGCCTGCGGCTGTTTACTGAGCAAGGGGGTCTTCTGCCAGGGCTGATTATTTATTGTTTTTTGAATTTGCGTAGCTGAGTTCTGCCTCGCTGGGACGTATATAGATAGGACCTGAGTTCTCCGGGTCCTGTCTTCCTTCTGCAAAGAGTGCTTTTCCCAATGCTATGCAGCTTTGTATTCGGCAGCTGTTCCAGTCGGGATCCAGAGTCAGATGTTTTTCTGCAGGATAGAGTTTAATCACTTCCGGGGCATATGATCCGGTGAGGAATACTCTGTTGTATTTCTGGAAAATTTCTTTAAGAGCATCTTTTTTTATATCAAGATATTCAGAAATCCGCTTCCCATTCTCATATACTGCAGTGAACACCTTGCCGCTCTTGGCATCCAGTATAGGCATGACAGCACCTTCCAGGTAACTGTATCCATAAGCCAGAATATCCAGTGTCGGAACTGAAATCATGGGACAGCCGAATCCGTCGGCAAGCCCTTTGGCTATGGACATTCCTATCCTGAGGCCAGTGAATGAGCCCGGTCCTTTGGCACATACAATAAGCTCTGTACTTTTCTTGTCAATTCCGGAACTGGAGTAAAGGTGGTCAATCTCCTTAAGGAGATTCTCGGAATGCTTGAGTCCAGCCTTGGCTGTGTAGATGTAGTACTTGTCATCCTGCTCCAGGCATATTCCTAAGATTTCTGTGCTTGTGTCAAATGCCAGTGTGGTCATAGCTCGATTCCTTCTATTTCTATCTCCCGTTCCTCCGGGGTTATGACTTTTATGTTGATGTGAATTATATCGGCAGGAAGGCTCTCCTGAATATTTCCGCTCCATTCGATGACACATACGCCGCCCGAAGTCAGAAGCTCTTTGCCACCTGTCATCTCAAACTCATCATCTGTGGAGATACGGTACATATCCATGTGATACAGCGGCAGTCGGCCTTCGTACTCGCAGATTATGGTAAAGGTCGGACTCTTTATGATTCCAGTTATTCCCAGTCCCCGGGCAATGCCTCTGGTAAGCACAGTTTTTCCGGCTCCCAGCACTCCGTCCAATGCTATGATGGAGTTTGGTTTCAGGTGTTCTGCCAGCCTGCGGCCTATCTTTTCTGTCTCTTCGGATGTGAATGTATGGATTTTCACTGCCTGCTCCTGTTTTTAGAAGTTTAAAGCATTTGTCAAAATAGTCAAGATATAGTAAAATATAAGAATGGACAACAATATTATTTTTATCAAGATAAGAGAAGATATGAAAAGAGAGATCAACGGGTTTATGGTGAATCCTGATATCCCGCTGCCGGTGGAGAAGCTGGCTGGCAAAGAGAACTTTGACATGAGCGATCTCTCGTGGGAGATGATAATTGCAGCTATGCTCAAGATTCTGGCCTATGACCGGGACTTTGAGCATGCCCCTTATTACCGGCAGTTTGTAAAGGCTGTAAAACCCGACCTGTTCAAGGAGATGACCCAGGTGGGAATCTACAAGGCAGGCAACAAGGATTTTGCCATTGCCGAAGAGCTTTTCATGGCTCTGGAGGGGCTTGAGCCGGACGACATCCCCAATATGCTTAACCTGGCCAGAGTGTACGAGGAACATGCCAAAAGTCTCAAGGAATCTGGCGATGAATGCTGTCAGGAGGAATATACCGAAAAAGCATACAAAACTTATAAGCGGGCATTGGCAAAAGATCCTCTTTATGCCGATACCCACTTCTATGCAGGTGCCTTCTTCCTGAACCAGAACAACTACATAAAAGCCCGGGAACATCTGTCTGATTATATCTCTTTAGGTTCCGACGAGGAAAAGAAAGCTGCAGCCCAGGATATAATTGACAAGCTGGACAGCCATGACCTGGCCGACACCATGTTCAGCGAGGCTTTTGACTTTATCCGCATGGATATGCTGGAAAAGGGGATAGAGCGCATCAAGGAATTTATAAAAGACCACCAGGATATCTGGAACGGCTGGTTTGTCCTGGGGTGGGGATACCGCAAGGCAGGCAGGTATGCCGAGGGAAAAGAGGCATTCCTTAAGGCCAGGAAGCTGGGTTGCGACACTGTGGATATGCTTAACGAGCTGGCTGTCTGCTGTATGGAGACCGGCGATCTGTCTATGGCAGAGAAGTGCCTTGTAGATGCTTTGGACAAGGAGCCGGAGAACAGCAAGATTATGATTAATTTCGGCCTTCTGTGCCTTAAGAAAGGGGACAAAGCCCAGGCTAAGAGCTTCTTTGTCACAGCACTGGAGTTTGACCCTGAGAACCGCTATGCCAAAAAGTATTTGGAGGATTTAGTATGAAACGCATCGGACTGATTGTAGCTATAGAGACAGATTCGCTTTTTGCCCACTATGGGGATATGGAGAGAGTCAGCTGTCCCTCCGGTTTTAATCTCTACATAAATCACAAGAAAGACTGCGACCTGTATATACTGCACACAGGAATAGGGGAGGTGGCTGCCGCCGCCGGAACCCAGTATCTGATTTCAGAATGCAAGGTGGAGCTGGTGGTGAATTTCGGAGTTGTGGGCGGTCTTACCCAGACTATGGCCAGGCAGCGGCTGTGCGTGGTGCAGCGTGTTGTCCACTACCGGTTCGATGCAACCAAGTATCTGCCTGTAGCATTAGGGCAGGTGCCGCCTCATCAGGATATCTATATCTATCCAGATAAGAATCTGGTGAACCAGGCTCTGATGATAAATCCAGACCTTATGCCTGTAACCTGTGCCTCCGGAGACAAGTTTGTTGACAGTGCCAAGGAGAAGGAGTCTATACACAATGACTTCGCCGCCGACATCTGCGAGATGGAGGCAGCAGGCATAGTATATACCTGCGAGGCCAACGATGTCCCATGCCTGCTGCTTAAGGCTGTCTCCGACAGCCTTACCGGCGGCGGCAAGGAGTTCTGGCAGGAGCTGCAGAAAGCTGCCCTCTCCTGCCTGCAGGTGACAGATAAGATAATAGCTTCTATTTAATCTTCTGGGACTCTAAGTAGTACCGCTTTTCCGGTGCCTCTCCGATAGAGAATGTTTTCCGAGGGTATACACCCTTGGTTGAAAGTCTCTTGAAGAATGTCTTCTTGCTTATCTTTGGCAGCAGGAATCCCATTGCCTTGTCCTTGGAGGCCAGCTCCTTAAGGTCGGCATCGCCATGGATATAGTCTATGGAAGCTTCCGGGTGAGCCTTGAGGTATTTGTCCAGGAAGTTCTGAAGCTCCTCGGCAGACAGGATATTCTCTCCCTCCAGGGTTATAGTGCATGCTTCCCCTTTGATTACTACACCGACTTCCATAGGGTTCTCGGATGCCTTGATGCAGCAGGAGCAGGATTTCTGCACAGTGAATTTCAGGTTCTTCTTAAGCTCCTCAAAAAGCTGTGCCGGATCCACGTTGAACATGACTTTATGAATCGGGTGGAAAATGATTCCAGGGCTGTTGATGTTGACAACTTCTGCCATAGCCCAGCGTGCTTTTGCATCCTGCACTCCCTTGGCTTTTATAGCTTCCCAGGTGTTCTTGGCAGCGGCCAGGGAGTGGTTGCCATCGCCCATGGCAAAGAGCGGCTGGTTCTTAGCCTTGAGTGCCAGGAACTTCTCTGTAATAGTCTTCATGGCAGGGTCTGTGGCAGGGATGAACCAGCCCCGCAGGTGCCCACCTTTCTGCATCAGGGTAAAGTCATAGATTTTCTGGAAGCTGTCTCTGTTATCATACAAGTCCTCAATCAGCCTCTCGTCCTGGTCGTCGATGAACACCAGGATATGTGGCATATCCAGAGCTGCATTCTCTCTTATTTTAACACGCACCGGAAGCCGCTCCACCACAGTCTTCTCTGTAGGCTGGATAAGGCTGGTGGTTCCTTCGCTGTAGTCATACTGGTCCAAGTCCAGATTCACTAAAAGACCGATCCGTGCCGGGCTGTAGTCTGTCTCCCGCTCCACCAGCATAAAGCCGGCAGGCAGCTTCTTGAGCACTCCGGAAGCCAGGTATTCATCCATAGTCTTGTTGATCTGTGGAATCTTTTTGTCCAGATCCACTTCCTTAAGATACACCTCGGGCAGGAACAGATTCAGTGTAGAAGGGCTGTCTCCTACAAAATCCTCGGTTGCCTTCCAGTAGTCATGGTTGGAAGTGAACTGGTCTCCAGCAATGACTGCCCATTTCTCAAATGTGGTCTTTGACTCATCTGGTACATATATCTCAGGAATTCCTACTCCTGCATCCTTAAGTGTGCTCAACTGTGTCTCTCCTTTTTTTTAGTCTTATTTATTTTCCCATAAAAGGGCTGGTTTGGCAACAAAAATTTTTATGCAGTTCCCAGGCTGAAGTCACCCACAATCTTAAAGAAATCTTTATCCTGCTTGATCTCCAGCTTCCGCTCCGGGAAGTAGACTGGGAGAAGCTGTCTGAACTTTTCTACCGCATCGGAGAAGATAGTCTGCCGCACATCATCGGGAATATCTGACAGAGTCTTCATCTCAACCTTAAGGATATAGCCCCGTCCCAGCTCTGAGCCATAGCCTGGGGTAAAGTCTGCCCTTACGCTGAAAAGGCCGTCAGCCTGCGGGTTGGCAGTCTCGTTCCGTTTTGGCCGTACCGGGTGCAGAGGGTAGAGGTCTCCATACTTGTCTTCTATATAGTTGTCTACCGCATCCAGCATAGCTTTCATCTGATTGTCGAACTGAATCATTTTTGGGTGGTCTATCATACTGAGACTATAGGGCATAAATGGCACTTTTGGGAAGTCTTGATACAAAATTTATTTCTTTTTATGATTATGCCATGTCTGATGAAATGCTTCTTTTAGTAGACCAGGATGGAAATCCTATTGGTCAGGCTCCACGCTGGAAATGCCATTCCGATACCAGCCTTATACAGCTGGTGGTGCACCTGGAGGTGTTCAATTCCAAAGGTGAGGTTTTCCTTCAGAGACGTTCTCCGACTAAAGATATGTACCCGGATAAGTGGGATACTGCAGTAGGTGGCCATGTACGTGCAGGCGAAGACCCCTTCGAGGCTTTGATCCGGGAAGCCAGGGAGGAGATTGGTATTGATGCCGGAAAAGCTGAGTATTTTACCAAATTCCTTCACCGCATGCCAAAGGAGACCGAGGTAAGCTTCCTTTATACATTAGTGTACGACGGACCTTTTGCCATAGACCACGACGAGGTGGTGGATGGCCGCTTCTTCTCTAAAGACGAGATACGCTCCAAACTGGGTACTGGATTCTTTACCAAGAACTTTGAGCGGGAATTCGCTGTCTTTGATAAATAATCAACTGTTGTATTTCTCCATATTCAGAAGATTCTCATTTTTGGCCACAATTGTAGTCACTACAGCATCGCCTGTGACATTGGCACAGGTCTGCATCATTCCAACCAGCGGGTAAAGACCCATGATAAGGCTGATGGATTCTGCAGGAATACCGATCTGAGGTACCAGGAGAGAGATACAAACCAATGCACCGCCTGGAACTCCAGGAGCACCTACAGAAAGCACTATGATTGCTATGAACAGAGAGAGCAGTACGCTTCCTGTCACAGGGACTCCGAATATCTTACACATAAAGAGGGCAGAGATAATCAGGGTGATACAGGAACCATCCATATTGATTGTTGCACCGAGAGGCAGAGAGAAGGAATAAACTTTCTTGGATACACCCATTGTATCGGCCTGCTTTATGGATGATGGCAGGGCTGCATTGCTGGATGCAAAGGAGAATGCAGATATCATTGCCGGGTAGTATTTTGCAAGGAACTTAAGTGGGTTAAGCCGTCCTAGAAGCATAAGCAGCATTAGGTACACACAGATCATCAGCACATCGCCGATATAGATGACAGGCACCCATGTGATGACATGAAGCAGCTTGCTGAAATCCAGGGCAATCATCATCTTTGCCATGGCACAGAATACAACCAGCGGAATAAAGCCCACCAGAACTGTGGTTATCTTGGAGCAGGCGCTGTTAAGCACAGAAAGGGCGGCCCGTAACTGAGGCACCTTCTTTGCCAATGCGGCGGCTGCAAGACCCAGAACTACAGCCATGAAGATAAGCTGCAGCATGTCAGATTTCTGGAATGGGGTAATTATATTGTTTGGAATTATTCCTACAATAGTATCTTTTATAGATATTGTTGCATTGGCTCCTTTTGCAATAGTAGCCGCAGCGGCGTCGGTGACTGCTCCTGCCAGGCTGGGGTTTCCTATAGGGAATATCTGATAAGTGCCTAAGCCCACAAAGATTGCTATGACAGAGGTGAAAATATAGAAGATGACAATCTTTCCTGCAATTTTTCCCAAAGTCTTCAGGTCGCCGAAGTCAGCTATACTTGAAGCTACGGAACAGAATACCAGAGGAGCTACAATCATCTTGAGTGCATTCATGAACATAGTGTAGACCGGGGTGAAAAGGTTCTTGGAGAATCCCTTGGAGATATTGCCTGGAAGGAGGTTGTGCATAAGAATACCCACTGCAACACCACCTACAAGAGCAAGGAGGGTAAGGATAAGGGAGTGGAACTGTGATGTCTGGACTCTGATCACAGCCCGGTTGTATCCGTGCTCGTTGGTGACCTTCAGGTTGTCGGCATACAGCTTGTTGATCATCCGACGGATGACATCGTTTGCCTCTTCATCCTCCACACCCTGACCCAGTAGAAGATTCTCTTCTATATCGCTGCTGTCAAAAGCCTCACCCCAGGCTGACAGGCGGATATCCACATTTCCTAAAAAGCCGCCGATTGAAACCCATACTTTTGTCCCTTCCGGTGCATTGTCCATCATCTTGACCAGCACATCCTCGGTTGTCAGCAGGGTCCTGGCAATTTCCTTCTTGTGCACTTTGCGCTTTATAAGCTCAGCTCGTATATATTCAACTGTATCTGGAATTTTTTCCATATTTAGGTCGATTTCTAATTTTTTCATATTTCTTCCTTTTGCCCTTAATTTTTTATATTTCAATTAATTATGAAAGTCAATATTTTGCTTGCAATTAAAAAAAGATTTCTTTATCATATCTGACTATAGAAAGCTATGGCGGCAAATCCAAATCATGCTACAGACCGTATAGGCACAGACAATATAAAGCATCTCCTGTTCTCTTTCTCAATTCCTGCCATTGTAGGAATGGTGGTGCAGGCACTGTACAATATAGTGGACCGCATCTATGTAGGGCAGGGAGTAGGGCATATCGGCCTGGCCGCAATTGCTGTCACCATGCCACTCCTTATGACCAATATGGCCTTCTCTGTCATTGTCGGAGTGGGGTCCAACGCACTCTTCTCCATAAAGCTGGGCGAGGGCAGGCGGGACCTGGTGGAGAAGATCATGGGCAATGCATTCCTGCTTCTTTTTCTGGTTCCTCTTCTGGTCATACTGCCATGTCTTATTTTTCCACGTCAGATTCTGTCAGCCATAGGGACTACTCCAGACCTTCTGCCGTATTCCGAACGGTATCTGCGTATCCTTATGTACGGCGGCGTCTTTGCAGCCATGAGTCCCGGCATAAACCACTTTATCCGCTCCGACGGCCACCCCCGCACCTCCATGTTCACCCAGCTTTTAGGTGCAGTGCTGAATACAATTCTTGACCCTATCTTTATCTTTGTGTTCCACTGGGGCATAGAGGGGGCGGCCTGGGCAACTGTGATTTCTCAGTTTGTCTCCTTTGTATGGGTCATGAGCTACTTCAACTCAAGCCTTACTCCGCTCAGGTTCAAAGTCCGTGCCATGCGTCTGGAATTGGGGCTGGTCATTAAGATACTGGCCATAGGTTTTGCCCCGTTCTCCATGCAGATGGCTATGAATGTGATGAACCTGGTGCTGAATAAGCAGCTGTTGCGTTACGGCGGCGACATGGCAGTGGCTGTCATGGGCATTGTATACAGTGTCATAATTATGATTATGATGCCGCTCCAGGGAATAAACCAGGGAGCCCAGCCTATAATAGGCTTCAACTACGGAGCCAGGAAGATAGACAGAGTACGTACCGCCTACTGGCTTGCAGTCAGGTTCGCCACCATATTTGTCACAGCAGGCTGGCTTCTGATAGAGCTTATTCCAGGAGTGTTCGTCCGCCTGTTCAACAGCAGCGACCCGGAACTTATCCTGCTGGGATCCCGGGCACTCAGGCTCTGCTCTGCCATGATGCCTATAATCGGGTTCCAGGTTATAACCTCCAACTATTTCCAGGCGGTAGGAAAACCTATGCAGAGCACAGTACTAAGTCTTTCCAGACAGTTCCTTATCCTTATTCCGCTTCTGTATATCCTGCCGCCCTTCTGGGGGGTGCTGGGAGTCTATGCCGCACTGCCTATGGCCGATGTCATCTCCTTTGTGATTTCAATCATTATCATGGCTTTCGAGCTTAAGGCTCTGCGGGAGATGCAGTGAGCCCTAATAAATAGTAGAATATATTATACATAAATCTTGACAAAATAATATCTGTCAAATTATAATTTTCCCATTATGGCTATGGATTCAAAAGATAAAGAGCCTGAACATGTCTCATCCCCTGAGCAGCTTGATCATACCATAACAGTCATCAATCATCATGGCTGGATAAGTCTGGTAGCTCTTGGAGTGCTTCTGGTTGCAGCAGTGGTGTGGGGTATATTCGGCCGGATTCCCGAAAAAGTGGACGGAGCTGGTCTTCTTATAAATTCCTCCGACCTTATGAGTGTCACCTATCCCTATGGAGGCATAATCAAGAATGTGTTCCTGGAAAGCGGCATGGATGTGCAGAAAGGGCAGATCATAGCCCGTATAGAACGGGAAGACCTGCTGGAAAGCATACAGATTGCCAGCCAGAGGGTTGCCAACCTGCAGCAGACCTACGACACAACATATCCTCTTATATCCCGTCAGGCCGATATGACAGACAGTATGCTGGAAAAGAGCGAGGAAGACTTCCGTTCCCAGATAGTCAATGTTTCCAATCAGCTGGAGACAGCCAAGCGGAAAGAAAAGACCATGAAAGAGCTTTTTGATGATGGTCTTATCACCGAGATGGAGTATCTGGAGGCACACAGGGAAGCCCTTTCCATGGAGATGCAGAAACAGGCTGCAGAGCAGCAGCTTTTGAATGCAGGAGTCAACAGAGTCAGGACTGCGACCGATTCAAGCCAGGCTATGATGAATCTTCAGCATCAGATTGACGAGGCCAGAAAGCAGCTGGAGATGGAGCAGCGCAATTATCAGAATGCTACCAAGATTGTATCGCCGGTAGCTGGAAAAATATATGAGATTTCTGTTACCCGGGGCACTTACGTATCCCCAGGTGTTCCTGTGGCTATTGTGGAGCCGTACTCCAGCGATGGTGGTACACTCCGGGCTGTAATGTATTTCCCTGTCAAGGATGGAAAACGGATCAGACGCGGTATGAATATAGCTGTGATTCCTTCTACCGTGAAACAGGAGGAATATGGTTTTATACAGGGCATTGTCACCAGTGTGTCAGATTTCCCTGTAAGCCCTCAGTACCTGCAGTCAGTTATGCAGAACCCGGCTCTGGCCCAGGAGTTTCTGGCAAATTCTTCTCCAATAGAAGTAAAGATAAGCATGGTTCCAGATCCTACTACAGAGACTGGATTCCACTGGTCGTCTTCCAGGGGTCCTGACAACTCCCTGAGTGCTGGTATTTCCACCACAGGTTTTGTCATTGTCCGGTCCAGGCGTCCTATTGCTATGATTGTTCCTCTTATTAAGAAAAAAGTATTAGGCATAGGGGAATAAGATATGTGTGCTCAGAAGAGGGTACGTACAACTACTGTCCTTCAGATGGAGGAGCTGGAATGCGGTGCAGCATCCCTGGCTATGATTCTTGCCTACTATGGAACCTTTATCCCTCTGGAACAGCTGCGTGCTGAATGCGGTGTCACCAGGGATGGCTCCAAAGCCTCAAAAATACTCCTTGCCGCCAAAAAGTTCGGCCTTGATGGAAAGGGATTCAGACGGCGTCTCGGACAGCTTTCGCAGACTAAATTCCCGGCTATAATCTTCTGGGATATGAGCCACTTTGTGGTGCTTGAGGGAATCACTGAGAAAAAGGCATATATAAACGACCCGGGCATGGGACGGCGCACCGTTCCTATGGAGGACTTCAAACGCTCCTATTCTGGTATTGTGCTGGAGTTTACCCCCAACGAGACCTTTGTCCGCCAGGGCAAGAAAAAGACCATGGTTCCTATGCTCAAGAAGCGTATGTCAGGTATGGGTGCAGTCCTGATGTATGTGCTTCTGGTAGGGCTTTTCCTTGTTATCCCAGGGTTTGTAATCCCGGGATTCAGCCGGTTCTTTGTGGACGAGATTCTGGTGAACCATTCAAAAGGTCTTCTTAAGCCGCTCCTCATAGCCATGGGACTGACTTTGGTGATCCAGGGAGTTCTTGTGGCATTGCAGCAATATTACCTTAAGCGGTTCCATCTTAAGATGGCCCTTTCCTCTTCTGCAAAGTTCCTGAACCATCTTTTCAAGATGCCGGTCGATTTCTTTGTCCAGAGAATGCCTGGAGAGATATGCAACAGAATCCTGGCTAACGACGCAGTGGCCACCCTTATCTCCACCAAGCTTACAGGAGCGGTGGTGAACCTTATCTGTGTTTTCTTCTATATAGCAATAATGATGTGCTATGATGTCTCCCTTACTCTGCTGTGCATTGCAGTTCTGGCTCTTAACTTCCTGCTCCTGCACCTTACAAACGAGCCGCTTAAGAATGGTACTTTCAAGTCGCAGATGGAGATGGGAAAACTTTATGGTTACACCATGAACGGTATAAGCCTTATAGAGACCCTGAAAGCATCCGGCCTTGAGAATGACTTCTTCCAGAGCTGGGCCGGCCAGCAGGCAAAGGTAGTTCTGCAGAACCAGAAGATGCTGCGTATCTCCTTTATTGTATCCCAGATACCCCAGACCCTGACCAGCATACTGACCCTTTTAGTGCTGGCTGTGGGTGCCCTCCGTGTGATCAACGAGGACATGACTATAGGTATGCTGGTGGCATTCCAGGCACTGCAGATGAACTTTATCACCCCTGTGAATGCACTGATGGAGATGAGCAAGGAGGTTCAGACAGGACAGGCCGACATGCAGCGGCTTGATGATGTCATGGATTACCCTGCAATAGTACGCTATAAGGAAGATGATTCAAAGGCAGTAAAGAAACTGGAAGGATATGTGTCGCTCAAGAATGTGACATTCGGCTATGACCGGCTTTCTCCGCCGTTTATAGAAGGACTCAGCCTTGATCTTAAGCCCGGTGCCCGTATTGCATTGGTTGGTGGCTCCGGCTCCGGAAAATCCACAGTAGGCAAGCTTGTAAGCTCGCTGTTCACTCCATGGAGCGGCGAAGTCCTATTTGACGGCAAGCCTATTTCCGAGATACCCCGGTCGCAGTTTGTAAGTTCAGTAGCAGTGGTGGACCAGGATATCTATCTGTTCGAGGGGACAGTCCGGGACAACCTGACTATGTGGGGCAGTGCCAATTCTGACGAATATGCTTATATCCAGGCGGCCAAGGATGCCTGCCTGCATGATGTTATAGTGACCCGGCAGGGTGGATATTTTGCTCAGGTGGAGGAGGGTGGAAAGAACTTCTCCGGCGGCCAGCGGCAGCGGTTTGAGATAGCCCGTGCATTGGTAGGAAACCCCCGTGTCCTGGTTCTGGACGAGGCCACCAGTGCCCTTGATCCTGTCACAGAGCAGCTTGTGGACGAGAATATACGCCGCAGGGGCTGCACCTGTATCATCATTGCTCACAGGCTCAGCACTATACGGGACAGCGATGAGATTCTGGTGCTGGATGGCGGAAAAGTTGTCCAGCGTGGTACACACGACCAGCTGGTGGCACAGGAAGGTCTTTACAGAGACCTTATAAAGACAATGTAGGGCAGGGTGAAAGATGGATAATAGAATTAATTTACAGAACAGCACTCTGTTTGAGCTTGCCGATGGCAGCCTGTTCTACCGGGTAGTCAGAGGGACAGTATATCTTTTTGCGGTAGAGCATCTTAAGTCGGGCATGGACAGTTCCCGCACAGAGATAGCTACATATAAGCCGGGAGATATTATTCTTTCTCTTCCTCCAGTCAGGTCTCTGCGGTTTGTCCTTTCTGGCACACTTGATTCTCAGATTGAACCGGCAGGTATGGAGCTGTTTGACGGCTCTGACGGAGATGCGCTTCTTACAAAGACTCTTGCAACTGTATCGGGACTTCTGCGGCGGGGTCTCAGCCAGAAAGTTTCTTTCCCCGATGTACTGGAAGCCCAGGACAGGGAAGCAGCAGTAAAGGAATTTGCCGAGACTCTGGCAGATGACTTATTGGCAGTCCGTGCCGCAGATGCCTATGATGAAAAACTTTTCTTTATGCAGAGGCAGGCAGATGCCGAAAAAGCCTATGACCATTCCCTTAAGGAGATAAGGTCGGTACTGGAAGAAGAAGAGTCTTACAGCACTGCTGCAGAGGACACCGAGGTAATAGTGCAGGTGGCACAGCTGGTGGCTCAGTATGACAATATTCCGCTTCAGCCGATTCAGGGAAAGAGCTATAACGGAAATGATGGCCTTTCTGAACTGATCAAAGACAATAATTTAAGGATGAGGGCTCTTGACCTCAGGGATGGCTGGTGGAAAACCGAAAGCGGTGCTATCTTGGGGTATTACAAAGAAAGTGGTATAGAGCCTTGTGCCCTGCTTCCAGAGAAAAACGGCGGATACCTGTGTGTAGTTCCTCAGCTTAATAAGCGGATCAGGGTAACAGCAAAAAATGTGCAGCTTATAAGCCGGCACGCAATAATGTTCTACAAGCCTCTGGGCTCGGAACAGGTTTCTGTCAGGGATGTTATCAAGTTTGCATTCTCTTCCCGGAAAACATCCAAGGATGTAATGCTTTTCCTCACTTTGGGTATATTGAGTGCTGTAGTAGGACTCCTTATCCCGGCGCTGACCCGCATGTTTGTGGATTCTGCAATTCCGCAGTCTGCCAACAACCTGGTTATGCATCTGACATTCCTGGTGCTTTTGTGTACTATCTCTGCCGGCATATTCGATATAATTAAAGTACTTGCCATGACCAGGGTTGGAACCAGGGAGGATTTCCTCCTGCAGTCTTCTATCATGGACCGTCTTCTTAAGCTTCCAGTCAATTTCTTCAAGCATTATGCGGCAGGAGATCTGGCACAGAAGGTTCTTACTGTAACACAGCTGAGCGCCATGGTGTTCGGTTCTCTTCTGCTGAGTGTCATGACATGTGTTTTTGCCTCTGTATATCTGATTCAGCTTTTCCATTACAGCAAGTATCTGGTCAAGTGGGCAGTGTTCTTTTCCTTTATTCCTGTAATTGTCACAGTGATACTTGCTTATTTCAAGCTTAAATGGAACAATAAGATCATTCCTCTTACCAGTAAGATTTCAGGTACCCTGTTCGAGATTGTCTCGGGTATAAACAAGCTTATACTCTCAGCCTCCGAGAAAAGGGCGTTCTCTCTATGGGCACGGCTTTTCTCCAGGCAGCAGACGTATGTAAGCAAGGCCTCCAATTCAGATATTGTGTTCGCCACTATGAACGAAATCTATCCGCTTTTTGTCACACTATGCATGTATGCCCTTTTTATGTCTGCCCTCAAGGCCGGCAAGATGGATCCACTCTCCACTGGTAGTTTCCTGGCTTTCATGGCTTCGCTGACAGCGTTCCAGACCTCCCTGGCCGCAACCAACACGACCTTGGTGGAGTCTATAATGATTATTCCTATGTACAAAGAGATAAAGGTCATACTGGACGCTCTGCCCGAAGTTCAGGAGGCTAAACCATCAATAGCCAAATGTTCCGGTGCCATAGAGCTTAGCCATATAAGTTTCCGCTACGACCCCAATATGCCGCTTTTGATAGATGACCTTTCCATGAAGATAGAGCCGGGAGAATTCGTGGCCCTTGTAGGAGAGTCCGGCAGCGGAAAATCTACCCTTATGCGTATTCTGCTGGGGTTCGAGAAGCCCGAGACCGGTTCTGTATTCTACGACAACCAGGACCTGGCCTCCTTTGATGCAGGAAGCATCCGCCGTAAGATGGGTGTAGTGCTCCAGAACAGCGGTGTAATGCAGGGATCTATATATTCCAACATTGTAGGCGGTTCTCCGCTGCCTATGGAAGATGCCTGGAGAGCTGCCGATGCAGTGGGGCTTGGAGATGTGATCAGGGAGCTGCCTATGGGAATGCAGACAATGGTTACAGCAGGTGGAGGCACCTTCTCGGGCGGACAG